>Ga0247770_1000072_pt1 | contig 86182 bp, 89 predicted proteins | sample UWRJL136409B6_FD_179943 | JGI IMG/M metagenome (GOLD analysis project Ga0247770, IMG submission 179943) | Plant litter microbial communities from Arlington Agricultural Research Station in Wisconsin, United States - UWRJ-L136-409B-6 | ecosystem: Environmental > Terrestrial > Plant litter >...
CTAAAGCGGCCGCGGGGGGGGGAGGGGGGGGAGGGGGGGGAGGAGTAGGACGGGGTCGAGAGGCTTGGGCGCGGCAGCGGAGAGATCGCCCGCCCTTGGAACCGCCGATCGGTGGCGAAGAGCTTCGGAGCGCGCCCGCGGCGGCCCTCACCCCTCGCGTGATGGTCCGCGAAAACTGCCTCGCGGACACATCACGCTTTCCCCTCTCCCGATAACGGGAGAGGGGAACACCTCGGCGCTTCGCGCTTTTTTGTCGTGCTTTTAAGCAGTCATTCAAAGGGCCGGCCGAAGGTAAACAGCGCCTCGCGCCATCGCCCGCAGGCCCGTGGAATCTAGCCGGCCAGCGAGAGGCCTGGGCGCCGCAGCGGCGAGATGGCCCGCCCTCGGAACCGCCGGTCGGCGACGAAGAGCTTCGGTGCGCGCCCGCGGCGGCCCTCACCCCTCGCGTGACGGTCCGCGAAAACTGCCTCGCGGACACATCACGCTTTCCCCTCTCCCGATAACGGGCTATCCATTAGTCACAAATCCAAGCGAGGCGGCAGCGTGTGCAAGTCCATGCCGAGAAAAGCGTTATCTGCGGCTTGCGTCCAGTGCGACTAGGAAATGGGCGCACGAAGCGCGCGTGACAAAGGGATGGATCGGGCGATCGCAGGCCTCATTCCCTCTCGAGGGTAGCCGCTTCAAGCGCGAAATCCTCTGGCGGCACCTCGACTTTCAGGGCTTCAAGATGTGACTAATGGATAGCCCGATAACGGGAGAGGGGAACCCCTCGGCGCTTCGCGCTTTGGGCCGGCGTGGGATTCTGGTCGTTCCTTCGATCCGCGCCTCGGCGGAAGACAAAAAAGCCGCCCCGCGCGTCGGGCGACACGCGGGGCGGTCCGGGCGGGAGGGCGGGCGGGGGCGACGTTTGGGCTGGCGAGCCGCGAGGGGCGCGCCGAGGGGGGCGTGCCCACTCTCACGTGCATGGCGCATTCCGCCGGCCGCGATCTCGTAAACACCAGTCTTGCGAAGGGTTTCCGCCGATATGGCGCCCGTCCCGCGGGGGATCCGCGGGTGCATCTCGCCACGTCGCTTGCGGAATGCATGACCCCGGCGGCGGCGCTTGCGGCCTCGCACGTCGTTGATCGATAACGGGTTATCTCCAGCGGCGCTCCGTCCTTCCTCCCGACTTTCTCCCGATCTCCTCCGATCTCCCGTCGATCTCCACGGACGTGGCACCGCGTCCGGAGGGGCGTCGGCCGCCGGAACCGGTCTCGCGCGCCGGCGTATGGAGGCGCGCCCCACGCGCACGTCGGGAGAATCCGGTGGCGGGGGGGAGCGGGCGGCGGTTATCTTGGGCGCGGCCGTTCGATCAGACCTGCACCGCGGGACCGGAGCACCACGGATGGAGCCCCACTTGGCCGGAGAGACCGGGCTGGACATCGACGCATCGCTGGCCTCCGTGGCCGCCAAGGTGGCGCGCGGCGACCGCATCGACGTCGACGACGCGCACTTCCTGTGGACGCACGCCACCGACGACGAGCTCAAGCAGCTCGCCTCCATGGTGCGCGCCCGCTTCCACGAGCCGGACCGCGCCACCTACATGGTGATGCGGATCATCAACTACACCAACGTCTGCGTGGCGCAGTGCGACTACTGCGCCTTCTACGTCCTTCCCAACCAGGAGGGCGGCTACGTCCTCACCCGCGAGGACGTCTTCGCCAAGATCGACGACCTGCTGGAGGTGGGGGGCGACCTGGTGGCGTTCAACGGCGGCTTCAACCCGCGCCTGCCGCTGCACTACTATGCCGACCTCTTCGCGGCGGTGCGCGAGCGCTACGGCGACCGGGTGGAGTTCTACGCGCTCACCATCGCCGAGTTCATGTACCTGGCGGACCGCGCGGACCTCACCCACCACCAGGCGGCGGAGCGGCTGCGCGACGCGGGGGTGCACTGGATCACCGGCGGCGGGAGCGAGATCCTCACCGAGGACTTCCGGAAGCGCCACGCCAAGTTCAAGTACACGGTCCGCGAGTACTTCCAGGCCCAGCGCGCCATCGTGGAGACGGGGATGCGCACCACGGCGACGATGGTGATCGGCTTCGACGAGACACTGGAGGAGCGGCTGGAGCACCTCCAGCGCACCCGCGACTTCCAGGACGAGTGCGTCCGCGACGGGTTTCCGGGGATCTTCTCCTTCCTCTGCTGGACGTACAAGCCGTACGGCACCGCGCTGGCGGGGCAGGAGATCTCGCCGCGCGAGTACTGGAGGCACATGGCGCTGTGCCGCATCTTCCTGGACAACGTGAAGCACTTCCGCACCTCCGTCCTCACGCAGAACGAGGATGCGTTCCGCGCGCTGGAGTACGGCGCGGACGACTTCGACCTGCCGATCGAGGACGAGGTGACGCAGAAGGCCGGCGCGCGCATCGACCTTGATCTGGACCGGCTGCTGGCGGTGCCGCGGGCGATGGGGTACCGCGTGGAGTACCGGCACGCGGAGCGGCCGCCCGCGCTGGCGACGGCGTGAAGACGGCAAGTGCTTAGTGCTTAGTGCTTAGTCCTTAGTAACTTCCGAAGTATCCCAGCTTGAGCCTGAAGGACATCATCCTGGACCTGTTCGGCTCCTACACGGAGCCGGACAGGCCCGCGCCGGGCGCGCCGCCCAGGCGCGAGCCGCCGAAGCCCGCGCCCGCCGCGCCGAAGCCGCCTGCGTCCGCGTCTCCTCCTCCTCCGCGTGATCCGGGCGAGCGCGACGAGGCGGCGGTGCTGGAGGTGCTGCGGAAGGCGGGGGCGCAGTACCGCCGCGTGGTCTTCACGCACAACCGGCGGATCATGATCTCCGTCGCGCGGGACCGCTCCACGCTGCGGATGAACGCGGCGTTCGCGCGCGCGCCCGAGCCCGTGCTGCTCGCCGTGGGCGCCATGTACTCCGGTGCGCGCGGGAAGCAGGCGGCGCGGGCGAAGGAGGTGGTGCGCCGCTTCCTGAACGAGATCCCCGCCGCGCCCGTGGAGCGCCGCGCGCCGCGCCGCCGCGAGTACCATCCGAACGACCGGCCGATCCTGGAGCGGCTGCAGGCGGAGTTCGACCGCGTCAACGGGCTCAGCTTCGGCGGGCGGCTGCCGCGGGTGCCGCTGCACCTGAGCCGCAAGATGAAGCGGCGCAACGGGCACTTCTCGTCGCACCCGCTGGAGATCGTCATCTCGCACCGCCTCTGCACCCACGGCGAGGCGGGCGAGGCCGAGTCCACTGTGCGCCACGAGATGATCCACCTCTGGCAGTACATGGAGGGCGTGGCGGTCGATCACGGCCCCGCCTTCCGCCGCCTGGCCCACAAGCTCGACGTCCACCCCCGCGCCACCCGCCCCGTGAAGTGGAAAGGGCGATAGATCCGGTCGACGGATTACGGTCGATCGATGGATGTGGATCGGTCGATGGATGTGGATCGGTCGATTGGTGTAGATCGGTTGATCGATGACGGTCGATCGGTCGATGTGGATCGGTCGATCGATATCATCATCACGCAACGATTGTCGTCCTGAAGCCGGCCGCGCAGCCGCCGCGGCCGCCACGATCCTCCGCAGGCTGAAGGATCCATAGCCAGCCCTCGCGACCCACTCCGCCTTCATCCACGAGGCGTGTGGACGCGAGGGTTGCGCGTTTCGCGGATCTTTCCATCTTTCACGTGCCCTCCGCGGGGAGATGCGTCTCCGGCGCGTGGACGGGATCCATTCACCAGCCATAGGTACGCCGCCATGCGGGTTTTCCTGATCGGTGCTCACCCCTTTGCAACCGACAGGACCCGGAGCGTGCCTCTTGTCATCCGTACTCCACGACCTTCGCATCTCCGCCGACGGGCTCGCCTACGCGCTGGCTGACGGGCGGAACCTCTTTTCTGATCTGACTCTCGGCTTCGGCCGGGAGCGCACGGGGCTGGTCGGCGCCAACGGCGTCGGCAAGTCCACCCTGCTGCGCGTGCTGGCGGGCGACCTGCGCCCGGCGGCGGGCTCCGTCGTGCGCCGCGGCACCGTCGGCCGCCTTCCGCAGGACTTCCAGGTGGCGCCCGGCCGCCCGCTGGCCGAGGTGCTCGGCATCGCCGACCGGCTGGCGGCGCTGGAGCGCATCGACGCCGGCGCCGGATCGCCCGACGACCTCGATCTCGTAGACGACGACTGGGAGCTGCGCGAGCGCGCCGAGGGGCTGCTGGCGCGGTTCGGGCTGGCGCATCTCCCCATCGACCGGCCCGTGGGCGCGGTGAGCGGGGGCGAGGCCACGCGGGTGGCGCTCGCGGGGCTCCTTCTCTCTCGGCCGGACTTCCTGCTGCTGGACGAGCCCACCAACAACCTGGACGCCGCCGGCCGCGAGGCGCTGTACGACTTCGTGGGCGGATGGACGGGCGGGCTCCTGGTGGTCAGCCACGACCGCGCGCTCCTCTCGCGCGTGGACCGCATCGTGGAGCTGACGCCGCGAGGCGCCCGCGTCTACGGCGGCGACTTCGCGGCGTACCAGGCCCAGAAGGCGGCCGAGGACGCCGCCGCCGGCCGCGAGCTCTCCAGCGCCGAGCACGCCCTCCGCGCCGCCCGCCGCGAGGCGCAGCGCACCCGAGAGCGCCAGGAGAAGCGCCAGAGCCGCGGAAAGAAGGAGGCGGCGACGGCCAACATGCCCCGGATCGCCATCGGGATGCGCGCGCGGAACGCGCAGGCCACCGCGGCGCGGCTGCGGGACGTGGGAGAGCGCGTGGTGGAGGACGGGCGCGAGCGCCTCCTCGCCGCGAAGGAGCGCGTCGACGAGCGGGCGCGGCTCGCCCTCGATCTCCCCTCCGCCGAGGTGCCGGCGGGGAAGACCGTCGTGGAGATGGAGGGCGTCGGCTACCGCCATCCCGGCGCGGCGGAGCCGGTGCTGCGCGGCGTCTCCCTCCGCGTCACCGGCCCGGAGCGCGTGGCGATCGTGGGGCCGAACGGGAGCGGGAAGACGACGCTGCTGAACCTGGCCGTCGGGCGCATCCGGCCGGACGCGGGAACGGCGCGGCTGGGCGTGGCGCCGGGCGAGGCGGCGTTCTTCGACCAGCACGCGTGGAGCCTGGATCCCGCGCTCTCCGTGCTGGAGAACTACCGCGCCGCCAACCCGGAGATGGACGAGACGCAGGCCCGCCACGCGCTGGCCCGCTTCCTGTTCATCGAGGATTCCGTCCACCAGCCCGCCGGCACGCTGAGCGGCGGCCAGCGCCTCCGCGCCGCGCTGGCGTGCACGCTGAACGGCTATCGCCCCCCGAAGCTCCTGGTGCTGGACGAGCCCACCAACCACCTGGACCTCGACTCGCTGGCCGCGCTGGAAGACGTCCTCCGCGGCTACGACGGCGCCCTCCTCGTCGTCTCCCACGACGCCGCCTTCCTGGAGGCCATCGGGGTGGACCGCGAGATCCGACTGGGAGAGAGGTGAGCGATCCACATCCGGGGACACCGATCGACGGCGGCGGCCCGCTCGCGTGGGCCGTCCGCCACCGCGCGCGGATCGACCGGCTGCTGCTGTGGGGCGGCGTGGCGGCGGCCGCCGTGGTGGCGATCGCGGGCGTGGCGACGGGGCACGCGCGCTTCCTCACCGGCTACGTGGCGCCGTTCTTCCTCGCGGGACCACTCTGGCTGCGGCTCCGCCTGCGGAGCATCGAGTCCACGCCGCCCGCCGCGACGTGGCTGGACGCGGCCGTCTTCGTCCTCGCCGCGCTCCGCTCCGTGCCGATCGCGGTCGGCATCCTCCCGTACTCCGGACACACGCTCTTCGCCACCTACGCCGTCGCCGTGACGCCGGAGCGCGGGTTCCGCGCGGCCGCCGCGGTGCTGCTGCTCACCACGACGGCGTTCAAGCTGTGGATCTGGCGCGATCCGGTGTCGTGGGGATGGGGATTGGCGCTGGGGATCGCGGCCGCATCGATCCACGCGTGGCTCGTCGCGAGGGATCGGCGGCGGATCGGTCGCGCCTGATCGGCCGGGTCCGGCTGGAGGATCGGGAACGCGAAGCTGTTGCCGCGGCGAGAACGCATGTAGACTGATCGGCTGGTCTTCATCGCCCGCCTTTCACGTCGTCATGCATCGCCCTATCGGAGAGCACGCCATGAAGAAGCTGAAGCTGGATCTCGACATCGTGCGCGTGGAGTCGTTCGCGACCGCGGCGGAGGAGACGCGGCGCGGGACCGTCGGGGGGCACATCAGCATCGGGGTGAGCTGCTACGAGACCGACTGCTGCTCCGACGTCAGCGACTGCTGCCCGGCCGACACCTCGTACTGCACCGGCCACTGGAGCTGTGGATGCGCGACGGGGATCACGTGCCCGGGCGGGAGCACCTGCGCGGAAAGCTGCCACACCGGGCTCTGCTACTGCGCCTGATCGTTCGGCGGATCCGTGACGGGTCCGTAGGGCGCCTCCATCGCGGGGCGCCCTTCCATTTGCCTCTCAACAGCGCGGCGGCTAATATCCCCGCCCCGAATGACCGAACGAAGCGGCACCGCGCCGACAGATCTTTTTCTGAGCATCAGAGCGAGCATGGCGGACACCGAACTGATGGACAAGCTCGTCTCCCTGGCCAAGCGCCGGGGGTACGTCTTCCAATCTTCCGAGATCTACGGCGGCACCGGCTCCGTCTGGGACTACGGCCCGCTGGGCGTGGAGCTCAAGCGCAACGTCAAGGAAGCGTGGTGGCGCGCGATGGTGCACGAGCGCGACGACATCGAGGGGCTGGACGCCGCCATCCTCATGCACCCCAGGGTGTGGGAGGCCAGCGGCCACGTGGAGAACTTCACCGACCCGCTGGTGGAGTGCCGCAACTGCCACCGCCGCTACCGCGTGGACATCCTCCTGGCCGAGAGCGGCGCGGAGGCGCTGGAGAGCGCGCAGTGCCCCAGCTGCGGCCGCACCGGCGAGTGGACGGAGCCGCGCTCCTTCAACCTGATGTTCAAGACGTTCATGGGGCCCGCCGAGGACTCCGCGAACGTGGTGTACCTGCGTCCCGAGACGGCGCAGGGGATCTACGTCAACTTCCTGAACGTGCAGCAGAGCGCGCGGCAGAAGATCCCCTTCGGCATCGCGCAGATCGGGAAGGCGTTCCGCAACGAGATCACCCCCGGGAACTTCACCTTCCGGACGCGCGAGTTCGAGCAGATGGAGATGCAGTTCTTCGTCAAGCCGGGCTCCGACGAGGCGGTGTTCGAGGAGTGGCGCCAGCGGCGGTTCGCGTGGCACACCGACGTGATCGGCCTGTCGCCGGACCGGCTGCGCTACCATCCGCACGAGAAGCTGGCGCACTACGCGTCGGCCGCGGGCGACGTGGAGTTCTTCTTCGGCGGCACCATCGGCGACGGCGGGTGGGGGGAGATCGAGGGAATCCACAACCGCACCGACTTCGACCTGAAGCGCCACCAGGAGTACAGCGGGAAGCGGCTGGAGTACATCGATCCCGCGCTGAACGAGCGCTACATCCCGTACATCATCGAGACCTCCGCCGGCGCGGACCGCGTGACGCTGGCCGTGCTGGCCAACGCCTACCGCGAGGAGGAGGTGGAGGGGGAGACGCGCGTGGTGCTGGCGATCAAGCCCTCGCTGGCGCCCATGAAGGCCGGCGTCTTCCCGCTGGTGAAGAAGGACGGGATGCCCGGCCGCGCCGAGCAGATCCACGCCGACCTGCGCAAGCGCGGCATCCCCAGCTTCTACGACGAGGCCGGCGCCATCGGCCGCCGCTACCGCCGCCAGGACGAGGCGGGGACGCCCTACTGCATCACCATCGACGGCGAGACGATGGAGCAGGGCACGGTGACCATCCGCGACCGCGACACCATGGAGCAGACGCGCATCTCCCAGGACACCATCGTCAGCTACCTGGAAGAGCGCCTGCGCTGATCGGGATCGACGGATCTGGATCGTAGTCGATCGATCGAGAGAGTGACGAGGGTCCCTCCGGGTTGCCGGGGGGACCTTCGTTTTCGCGCGTCCGACGCGGCTCTCACCCCGTTCGCGCCTCGCTCGGCACGACACTGCGTGTCGGCGCTCGCGGCGCGCGAACGGCCCTCTCCCAATTCTGGGAGAGGGTGGGTGGAGATCAGCTTCAGTGCGCGAAGGAAGGATCGAAGCGCCGCAGATCCAAAGCGCGAAGCGCCAGGATGTTCCCCTCTCCCGTTATCGCGAGAGGGGAAAGCGTGGCGTGTCGGCGGATGCGGTTCCCGCCGACCGCCACGCGAGGGGTGAGGGCTGCCGGAGCGCGCCGCCGTCAGTCCATCGCCCCTTCCCGCGTTAACATCCTCCGGCACTCGACCACGAAGACGCCGTTGCCGTTGTGCACCGCTTGCCTTCCGCCGCGGGGCCGCGCAGCTTGCGGGGAGCGCGGCCATCACGCCCGGACCCACCTTTCCACGCGGAATCTCCATGCGCCCCATCCTCCGTGCGACCGTCGTCCTCGCGGCCCTGGCGGCCTCCGCCGTTCCGGGCGCCGCCCAGCGATCTTCCGGCAGGATGGAGGTGGTGGGGCGGGGGCCCGTCACCTGGACGCGGAGCACGGGGCTGGCCGTCTTCCGCGGGAGGGACGGAAAGGACTACGCCTACACCGGCACCTTCGGCTCCTGCCAGGGGTGCGCGCGCGGGCGGATGTACGCCTGGGACGTCAGCGACCCCGCGCGCCCCACCCTCACCGACTCGCTGGTGGTGGACGCGCGCGTGGTCAACGACGTGGCCGTGAACGCCGAGGGGACGCTGGCCATCGTCACCCGCGAGGGGGCGGAGAGCCGGCGCAACGGCGTGGTGGTGCTGGACCTGGCCGACCCGGCGCATCCGAAGCCCGCGGCCGACTACTGGGAGACGCTCACCGGCGGCGCGCGCGCGGTGGCGATCGAGGGAACCCACGCCTACGTGGTGGACCAGGGCACCTCCGAGCTGGTGATCCTGGACCTCGCCAACCCGGCCGACCCGCGCGAGGTGGGGCGCTGGGGCGTCCCGGAGTCGCCGGAGCGCTTCCTGAACGACGTGTCGGTGAAGGACGGGATCGCGTACCTGGCGTACTGGGACGACGGCGTGGTGATCGTGGACGTGGGCAACGGCGTCCGCGGCGGCACCCCGGAGAAGCCGCGGATGGCGGCGCAGTTCCGCTACCGGGTGGAGTGGCGGGGGGAGCGCTACGGGAACACGGGGGCCGTCTTCCCCTACGCCGGCGCCAGCGGCCGCCGCTACCTGTTCGTGGCCGACCACCTGCTGGAGCCAGGCGCCAACCTGGGGCGCCGCTTCGCCACCGGCGGCTACGTGCACGTGATGGACGTCACCAACCCCGAGGACCCGCGCGAGGTGGCCACCTACGAGGTGTCGGGCGCCGGCGTGCACGCCGTCTGGGCCGAGGCCGACACGCTGTACGCCGCCGCGTGGACGGGCGGCGTGCGCGCGGTGGACATCTCCGGCGAGCTGCGCGGGGCGCTGCGCGGGCGCGAGATCGCCGCGCTGGAGACGCTGGACGAGCGGACGGCGGTGCCGGGCGTCCCCTTCGCCTGGTCCGTGGTCCCGCACAACGGGCACGTCTTCGCCACCGACTTCAACTCGGGGCTCTGGATCGCGCGCGTGGCTCCGGCGGGCGGGAGCGGGGGCGCGGCCCCGGAGTGACCGGGATCACGCAACCCGTTCCCACTCTCGCACTTCCGCACCCTCGCACCTTCGCGCTCGGCGTTCGGCACCGAACGTGCTTGCGTGCGTGACGCCGGCGGGCGCTGGTCAGGCGCGGCGCCGGCGCTTATCTTCGGGCCACCGCACAGGCAACGTGCAGGATCTTCGCGACTGACGAACACGGACGGACGATGAACCGGCTCCAGGAAGAAGAAGAGGGCGGCGGCCAGGAAGAGGGAGCGCAGATCGTGGAGCGCTCCCCCGTGGCCATGACCGACAACATCCGCGAGCGGTTGTTCAAGAACCGCACGCTCATCATCAGCGGCGAGATCAACCAGCAGCTGGTGGCCAACATCATGGGCCAGCTGATGGCCATGTCGGCCGACTCGGACGACCCCATCACCATCTTCATCAACTCGCAGGGCGGGCACGTGGAGTCGGGCGACACCATCCACGACGTCATCCGCTTCGTCAAGCCGCGGGTGCGGATGGTGGGGACGGGGTGGGTGGCCAGCGCCGGCGCCCTGATCTTCGTGGCGGTGCCGGTGGAGGACCGCTTCTGCCTCCCCAACACGCGCTTCCTGCTGCACCAGCCGGCCGGCGGCGTGGGCGGCACCGCGGCCGACATCGCCATCGAGGCGCAGGAGATCATCCGGATGCGCGAGCGCATCAACCGGATCTTCGCGCGCGAGACCGGGCAGCCGCTGGAGCGCATCGAGACCGACACGCACCGCAACTTCTGGCTGGGCGCCGAGGCCGCCAAGGAGTACGGCCTGGTCGGCAAGATCGTCCACAGCATCGACGAAGTGGACTGAGGACCCGGTGGGACCGACGAAAGGGTGATGGGGAGCCTGCTCTCCACCACCCTTTCGTCCGTTCGGGCCGCCCGGCGTCCTCCTCGCCCGCGCTTCCGTCCGCCGTTCGCGCACCCCGACGCCAGCCCTCGCCCGTCCCGCTTCCGCCGCCCCGCCTCCACCCGCACTCCACCGAAGACCGATGGAACCCGCCGCCGTGTCGTTCCTGGAGCTGGGCTTCTCCCTGGCGGCCGGGCTCCTGGCCGACCTCGACGCCGGGACCGGCGCCGACGCCCTGCCGCACCTGGAGCGGTCGGCGTCCGGGCTGGAGCGGGCGGCGGAGGAGGCCGGCGGCGCGGCGGAGTGGGAGGGATCGGGCGAGCGGCTGGAAGCGCTGGTCTCGCGTACGCGCAACCTGGCGCGGCTGGCGAGCCTGGGCCAGCCGGACCAGGTGCTCCCCTACGCCATGCTGCTGCGCGAGTCGGTCGACTTCGCCCGCAACCGGCTGCGGGACGGGGAGCTCCACTGGCTGGGCGCCTTCCTGGCGGGGTACTCGGCGTACCTGGCGGGGCTGCGGCTCTCCGGCGCCGCGTCGGACGCCGAGGTGGGCGAGCTCCGGGAGGCCGTGCGGGAGGCGAAGGCGCGCGTCCTGGACCACGCCGCCCGCGACCTGGTGGGCCGCGGCGAGCCGATCCCGTGGCTGGAGGCCGCGCGGTTCGTCACCGGGGACGAGCCCGGGGTTCTCCGGGGGATTCTCGCGCGGGTGCGCGGGCCCGGGACCGGACCCACCGCGGCGGGCCGGCGCGCGGCGGGTCCGATCTCTCCCGACCGGATCCGGACCCTGGTCTCGGAGGAGCTGGCGGGGAAGAACTCCGTCTACGTCTGGCCCGAGATTCCCCCCGAGAAGCTGGCGGGCGCGGGGAAGAAGCTTCTCGCGCCGGGCCCGGAGGGCGAGGAGCCGGCGGCGCTGATCGACGTCACCGTCTTCGGCGGCGCGGCGGACGGCGTGGCGGTCTTTCCCTCGGGGTTCGTGTACGGCGACATCGGCGTGGACAGCGTGTGGGTCGAGTACGGCTCGATCGCCGGGATGCCCGTGCTGGACGGGAGCAAGGTCCGGGTGGACGGCCTGGAGGTCAAGCTGTACCACGGCGAGCGCGCGAGGGCGTTCGCCAGCTTCCTGGCCCGCGTCTTCACCGGGAGGTAGCGCGGGCGCCAACCGCCGCTACATGCGCGAACGCTGATCAGCGCCGTCGCCCGGGCTCAAGCTGGCTCGCGGGCAACTGCCGATCCCGCAACGGATGATGATGAAGAGCGCGTTTGTCGACTGGCGTGATCACGTGACCGCCGATCCCACCGTCCTCGTGGGAAAGCCCGTGCTGCGCGGGACCCGCATCTCCGTGGAATTCCTCCTCGGTCTTCTTGCCGCCGGCTGGACGGAGCGGGAGGTGCTCGACAGCTATCCGATGGTGGCGCGGGATGGACTCCGCGCCGCGCTCGCGTACGCGGCGGACTGCGTCCGGGCGAGATCGAATTCGGCGTAGCGGCTGGCGAGGTGAAGGAGATCCACGCACGCACCTCAATTGATCCACTAACGTTTTGGCGGACAGATGACCTTCGAGGAGTTCGAGGAGCGGGCGAACGAGATGTTCGACGAGATCCCCGCGGAGATGCGCCACAACGTGGAGTACCTGGTGGTCGCGGAGGAGGCGCTTCCGCATCCCACCATCCCCGACGTCTACACGCTGGGGGAGTGCGCCACGGGTGAGCTGGACGTAGGCGTGGACGCGCCCGACGCCGTCCGCTCCGGCGTGCACCTGTACTACGGCTCGTTCGCCAGGCTGGCGGAGCTGGACGAGGAGTTCGACTGGGAGGAGGAGCTGTGGGAGACCATCACCCACGAGATCCGCCACCACCGCGAGTCCACGGCCGGCGAGGACGACCTGGAGGACACGGACTACGCGGAGGACGAGAACTTCAAGCGCCGCGAGGGCCAGCCCTTCGATCCGCTCTTCTACCGCGTGGGCGAGGAGGTGGCGGAGGGCGCCTGGGTGGTGGACGGCGACCTCTTCGTGGAGCGCACGATGGACGCGGCCGAGTTCGCGCGCACGGACCCGATCTCCATGATGATCGGCGAGGAGGAGGTGATGGTGCCCCGGCCGGAGAAGCAGGGCGACATCCACTACGTCTACCTGGACAACCTCTCCGACGAGCCCGCCGGCGATGTCACCCTGGTCCTGATCCGCCGCCGCGGCGCCTGGGAATCGCTGCGCTCCGCCTTCGCGCGCAAGGAGTCGGAGTTCATCGAATCCACGGTCGACTACTCGGACGAGCCGGCGAATCCGAAGTAGATCGATCCGACGTGACGGATCGGCATCATGCAGAGGAGCGGAGTCGGGGAGATCATCTCCATCGACTCCGCTCTTTCGCTTCTTTGCGCGATTCTGAATCCGCGCCGGCGGCGGTTGTTGAGGCTGCGATGGTGTCGCCGCTGCCGCGCCCCTGGCCTCGCTCATTCCTCGGCTAGATTCTCACGGCCCTGCCGTCGCTGGCGTGGAGGCGAGGACCGCTCGGCCGGGCCTGAATAGAATAAGTCCAGTTCGTTCGGTTTGCGACCGGCGTCCGGCAGCTACTTTTTCATGCCCCAGGGTCGGCCGAAGGACGGTGGCGACTCTGAATGACAGCTTGAGGGTCGCTGATTAACCGGATCATCCGAGTCGTCGTTATCTTCCGCACCTCCGCACCTCCGCACCTCCGCACCTCCGCACCTCCGCACCTCCGCACCTCCACACCTCCACACCTCCACACCTCCGCACCTCCGCACCTCCGCCCTTCTCGCTTTCGCACTCTCGCACTCTCGCACTCTCCCCCCTACCTTCCCCGCTCCGGCGTTTCGCTTGCATGGTGGCGGGGCGGTGATCGATCGAGGGGGACCGACGACGGGGGAGGGGGAGGCGTGAGCGAAGAAGAGGAAGGCGGGACGGTGCCGGACCTGCGGCGCGACGTGGCGCCGTACATGACGCCGTACGAGCTGGCGTTCAGCGAGGCGGGGTTCGAGAACCGGACCTTTCCCTCCATCCTGTCCGAGGCCGAGGAGCACGGCGAGGATCCCGCCCACCGCGAGCGCTTCGGCTTTCTCTCCGTGGCGGGCGACGCGGTGCGCGAGATGGTGCCGCCGGACGCGCCCCCCGACGCGGCGGAGGAGTACCGCGCGCTCTTCTACCACGCCTTCAACTTCTGGCGCTTCGGGCGGCGGAGCTACGCGCTGGAGGCGCCGCTGGCGCGCTACCTGGTGGAGGCGGCGCCCGCCCTTTCCGGGTGGGAGCTGGCGCTTCCGCACCCCAGCGTCTACCTGCAGCTCCCCCCGCGGCTCTTCTGGGCCAGCATCGCCACGGACGTCCCGCCGGAGCCGGTGCACGGCTTCTTCGCCACCATCGCGCGCGGCACCGATCCGCTGGGCGTCCCCTACCACGACCTGCAGGTGCTGATGGTGCTGGGGATGCGCCGCGGCCGCGCGGGGTTCAGCGTGATCCCCTTCGACACCGAGGTGGGGCCGGGCATCCCCGCGGTGTGGGCGGAGACGCCGGGGCGCGAGGGCGCGCGCGACTTCGAGAACATCCTTCCCGGCGGCGAGATCTCCGGGCTGTACTCCATCCTCACCAACTCCGAGGCGCTCAAGCTGCTGGCGCGCGCCTTCTGGTACGCGGACACGCATCCGCAGGACGTGGTGACGTACCCCGCCCCCGAGCGCCGCGCCGAGGAGCGGCCCGGCTCCGTCCCCCTCTCGCGCCTCCCCTTCTTCCGCGTCGGCCTCTCCGGGAGCGCGAAGGCGTCGGGGGATCAGGATCCGTCCGGGGATGGGAATCCGTCGGGGGATGGGAAACCGTCGGGGGATGGGAATCGGTCGGGGGATGGGGATCCGTCCGGAGGCACGGAAGGATGAAGGCGCCGGAGGCGGCGGGGATCCTCTCCGAGATCGCCATGCTCCTGGAGGTGGTGGGGGGCGATCCGTTCCGCGCCAAGGCCTACGCCAACGCCGCCCGCCGCCTGGAGGCCAGCGGCGCCGACCTCGCCGACCTGGCCGCGCGCGGGAAGCTGACCACCCTCCCGGGGATCGGCGAGGGGATCGCGGCGGTGCTCAAGGAGCTGGTGGAGACGGGAACGTCGGCGCTGTACGAGCGGCTGGCGGCGGACACCCCCATCGGCCTCTACGACCTGATGCGCATCAAGGGGCTGGGGCCCAAGCGCGTCCGCGCGGTCTACGCGGACCTGGGGATCAGCTCGCTGGACGCGCTGGAGGAGGCGGCGCTCGCGGGGCGCATCGCCCCCCTCCCGGGGTTCGGGGCGAAGACGGAACAGAAGATATTGGAGGGGATCGCCTTCGCGCGCGCCGGGCGGGGGAGGCGGCGGCTCCCGCAGGCGGTGGAGGTGGCCGAGCGGCTCCTGGAGTGGATGGAGCTGCAGGCGTCCGTCAGCAAGGCGGACGTGGCGGGCGACGTGCGGCGCGACCTGGAGGTGGTCGATTCCGTCGATCTCGTCGCCGCCTCGCGGTCCCCCGACGTCGTCCTGGCCGCCTTCCGCGACCTGAGCGGCGCCGATCCGGCGGCGACGACGGTGATGCAGCCGGACCGGGCGGAGATCCGCTTCTCGGACGGGATGCTGGCGCGCCTCACCTGCGTGACCCCCGACCGCTACGTGGCCGCGCTGGTGCGCGCGACGGGGAGCGAGGCGCACCTCCGCCAGCTGGAGGCGCGCGCGGAGTCCATGGGGATGCGCTTCGACGCGGACGGGCTCCATCGCGGCGACGAGCGGCTGAAGCCGAAGACGGAGAAGGCGTTCTACAAGCACCTGGGCCTCGACTACATCGAGCCCGAGCTGCGCGAGGGGTGGGGCGAGGTGGAGGCGGCGGCGGAGGGGAGGCTTCCCAAGCTGATCGAAGTGAACGATCTTCGTGGCACGTTCCACTGCCACACCACCTACTCGGACGGGCGCGCCACGCTGGCCGAGATGGCGGAGGCGGCGCGCGAGCGGGGGTGGAGCTACCTGGGGCTGGGCGACCACTCGCAGTCCGCCGGCTACGCGGGGGGGCTCTCGCCCATGCAGGTGCTGGCGCAGCACGCCGAGGTGGACGCCTGGAACCGCGAGCACGGGGGGAAGGGGAAGGGGCGCTTCCGGCTCTTCAAGGGGATCGAGTCCGACATCCTCCCCGACGGGCGGCTGGACTACGCGGACGACATCCTGGCGCGCTTCGACTACGTGGTGGGCTCGGTCCACTCGTCGTTCGGGATCGGGGAGAAGGAGATGACGAAGCGGATGATCCGCGCCGTCTCGCATCCCCGGATCACCATCCTGGGCCACGCCACGGGGCGGCTGCTGCTGCGCCGCGACGCCTACGAGGTGGACGTGAAGGCCGTGATCGACGCCGCGGCCGAGCACGGGTGCGCCGTGGAGATCAACGCGGACCCGGCGCGGCTGGACGTCAACTGGGAGAACGCGCGCTACGCCGCCGAGCGCGGGGTGCTGGTCCCCATCGACCCGGACGCGCACTCCACGAGCTCGCTGGACCACGTGCAGTGGGGCGTGCGGGTGGCGCGGAAGGGGTGGCTGGGCGCGCGGCAGGTGCTGAACGCCTGGGAACTGGAAGAAGTAGAGGAGCACTTTGCCAAGAGAAAGCAGGGCCGCCCGCCGTGAGCGGGTGGCCAGGATCGTCGAGCGGCTGGAGGCCGCGTACCCGGACAGCCGCTGCTCGCTGGACCACGAGAGCCCGCTCCAGCTGACCGTCGCCACCGTCCTTTCCGCGCAGACCACGGACGCGGCCGTCAACCGCGTGACTCCGGCGCTCTTCGCCCGCTTCCGCACCGCCGCCGACTACGCGGATGCCTCGCAGGAGGAGATGGAGGGATTCCTCAAGACGCTCAACTTCTTCCGCAACAAGAGCCGCTCGCTGATCGGCCTGGGCCGCGAGCTGGCGGAGCGCTTCGGCGGCGAGGTGCCGCCGCGGATGGAGGAGCTGACCACGCTCCCGGGCGTGGGGCGGAAGACGGCCAACGTGGTCCTCGGCGTGGGGTTCGGGATCGCGGAGGGGGTCGTCGTCGACACCCACGTCAAGCGCATCGCCGCGAGGCTGGGGCTGACGAAGGAGGAGGACCCGGAAAAGATCGAGCGGGACCTGATCCCCCTCCTTCCGCCCGAGAAGCGCGTCCACTTCACGCACCTGGTGATCGACCACGGCCGCGCCACCTGCACGGCGCGCCGCGTCTTCTGCGAGCGCTGCGTGGTCAACGACCTCTGCCCCACCGCCCCCGCCGTCTACCGCGAGGCGGTCTCGGCCGCGTCCGGTCCAGTGGTGCCGGCGGCGCGGGGCGGCTAACGTTACGGAAAGGTCCGCCCGCCCGGGCTGGCCTTGGTATCGGTGGGTGCGGGCGATTCACGCATCGGTGAAGACGGGTCGATCCCTCCCTTCCGCTCCGGGGACGGCGAGGCTCGGCCGCGGGGCACGGTCCTTCGCCTGACCCGCGGGATCATCCTTCGAAGCGCTTCTCCGTCTCCCCAGGTTTTTCGTCCCGAGCTTCATGGAATCCATCTACCGGCGGGTCGCGGGCGCGGCGTTCGATCATCTGCCGGACGCGGTGAAGCGCGCGCATGGCCACCGTCTCTCGGGGCGCGGCGTGGTGGACGTGCGCTGGAGCCCGCGCCGCGCCGCGCGGATGGCGGCGCGGGCGATGGGGCTGCCGCCGGAAGGGAACGGGCTGCCGCTGAAGCTGGAGGTGAGGGAGGAAGGATCGACGGTGGTCTACGACCGCTGGTTCGGCGGCTTCCACCTCCGCACCGCGCAGGATCTCCATCGCGGGCTGCTGCGGGAGAAGGCCGGCCCGGCGTCGTTCCTCTACCACCTGGACGTGGACGGGGAGCGGCTGCGCTACCGGATGGCGGGAGTGAGCGTGGCGGGCGTGCCGCTGCCGCCGTGGATGCGGACCGAGGTGGCGGCGACGATCGAGGCGTGGGACGCCGGGTGGCGGGCGTCCATCTCCATCGACGCGCCGGGGCTGGGTAGAATCTGCGATTACGAGGCGAGGATGAGGTTCGGATGAAGATCGCGATCTGGCTGCTCCTGGCGCAGGCGTGCCTGGGAGCCTTCGACACGGAATACAAGCTGCGCCTGGCGCACGGCGACCACACGGGAATCGAGCTGCGGCTGCACGCCACGCGCGACTTCGCGTACGCCGTCATCATCGGGACGCTGGGGTGGGCGACGTGGCGGGGGGCGCTGGCGTGGGTGCTGGCGGCGCTCCTGCTGGCCGAGATCGTCATCACCCTGTGGGACTTCATCGAGGAGGACAAGATCCGGAAGCTTCCGCCCGGCGAGCGCGCCATGCACGCCATCATGGGGATCGTGTACGGCGCCTTCCTGGCCTACCTGGTCCCCGACCTCTTCCGCTGGAGCGGGATGCCCACCGGGTGGGGCGCCGCCTACCACGGGATCCCGGCGTGGATCCTCTCGCTGATCGCCGCCGGCGTCTTCGTCTCCGGCGTCCGCGATCTCGTCGCCGGCCTGCGGAGGCCCGGCTCCACCTCGGCGTGAGGCGCCCCGCCGGAGACTGCTCCCGCACTCGGCGGACGGCGGGTGCGCTCCGTCCGGGCTTCCGCCGGCCCAGGCTCTTCCGGGAGCGGACGATCTCGCCGCTGCCGCGCCCAGGCCTTCTCGCTGGCGACGTAGATTCCACGAGCGAGCAGTCGGCAGTTTCCGCTCGGCCGGCCCGCTGAATGACTGCTCGAAAGCAGGGAAACGAAAAGCGCGAAGCGCCAAGGTGTTCCCCTCTCCCGTTATCGGGAGAGGGGAAAGCGTGATGTGTCCGCGAGGCAGTTTTCGCGGACCATCACGCGAGGGGTGAGGGCGCCGCGGACGCGCACCGAAGCAGGTCGCTGCTCGTCCCCTTTGACGCCACCGATTGCACGCAATCGATTCCGAGCATACCTTTCGGTCCCAGTCCCGCCGTCGCTCCTCCACTCGCAGGAGAACCCCCATGCTCAGCAAGCTGAACCCCGAGGACCTGCAGGTCACGTCGTTCGCCACCGCGCCGGCGGCCGAGTTCTTCAGCCGGTACACGCCGGACTGCTGCACCGACGACGGGAGCGGGTGCAAGACCGGCCCCGAGGTGACGTGCAACAGCGACGAGTACAACTGCGCCACCGTGGAGACGCAGGACGCCGTGGCCGCGGCGGTCCGCTGAGCCGAAGCGGCGGTCTCCTCCCGCGATGACGGCGGGCCGGGGTCATGGAGCCCGGCCCGCCGTTTTGCTCTGTCGATCGGCCGAGGCGGAGGGTCGTCGGCCGGGGACGCGGCCGGTGCGGCCACTTCCGCGCATCCGCGTGCTTCCCACACGGACGTTCCGGCCCCTTTCACGCCAGCGATTGCACTCTATCGATAGGCTGCATACCTTCCGGCTCCAATCCCGCCACGAATCTCAGCCCTCTGGAGGCCCATGCTCCGCGGGCCGAGGCTCGAGGATCGCGGGGTGACGCCGCTCGCAGGTCCTGGAAGCAGATCTCCATCTCTCGACGTCGACGCGGCGCTCCCGCGCCCGTTCCCAGGCCGGGGGTTCCGGCCGCCCATCCCCCGTCCCTGGAGAGACCGCCATGAGCCAGCTGAATCCCGACGACCTCCGCGTCCAGTCGTTCGCCACCTCCGAGCGGGCCACCATCGGCGGGGGCACCCTGGGGTGCTGCACGGGGTGCGTGAGCGGGTGCGGGATCAACCCGACCGCCGGATACTGCGAGAGCAAGGGAGAGGTGTCCGGCATCGACCAGCCCGCCGCCCTGTAGCCCACGCGCAGGACGACGGCGTCCCGGGCGTCCGCCCGGGAGCGTACCACACCACCTGGAGGAGCTCCATGACCCTCAATCCCGAAGACCTGCAGGTCGAGTCGTACTCCACCGACACCGCCGCGTCGCGGCTCCCGGCGGGCGGCATCGGCAACTGCTGCACGGGGTGCGTGAGCGGGTGCGGCATCAACCCCACCGCGGGCGGGTGCGAGAGCGGCGGCGGCACGGCGTTCTGATCGCGAGCCCCGGGAACCCGTCCCGGGGCTCTTCCCATTCCAGCGGAGCACCAGCCATGACCCTCGATCCCGAAGCGCTGACCGTGGAGTCGTTCGCCACCGTGAATCTGATGTCCTCGACGCCCGGCGACTGCTGCACCGGGTGCGTGAGCGGATGCGGCATCAACCCCACCGCGGGCGGATGCGAGAGCACGGACGCGAACAACAACCAGATCTGATCGCGAGCCCCGGGCAGCCGTCCGGGGCTCTTCACGTCCCAGCGGAGCACGAGCCATGATCCTGGATCCCGAAGACCTGCGCGTGGAGTCCTTCCCCACCTCCGACACGACGGACTCGCAGACCGAGCTGAACTGCACCGGGTGCGACAGCGGGTGCGGCATCGACGGCGGGTGAGAGAGCACGGGCGGCGACCAGGTCCGAGCCCCGGGCATCCCGCCCGGGCCTTTCCACTTCCAGCGGAGAACCGGGGATGAGCCTCGACCTCGACCACCTGACCGTGGAGTCGTTCGCCACCGTCAGCCTGACGGCTTCCCTCCCCGGCGAGTGCTGCACCGGGTGCGACAGCGGGTGCGGCCGGAACCCCACCGCGGACCCCTGCCAGAGCGGCGACGCGAACGACGCGTTCTGATCCGCCGCCGCCTCGGCGGCGCGGCCGGGGGCCGCGCCCGCGACTTTCGCGGGCGCGGCCCTCGCGCGTGGAGGGAGGCATCCGTTACTATTGCCGGCCCCGCGCGCACCCTTGGCCGCGGGGCTCTTCTCGGACCCGGGCAACCAGCGCATTCGGACACCATGCCGCGCGAACTGATCAAGGACCTCCTCTCCGGCCAACGCGAGCCGGGGAGCGCCGTCACCGTGAAGGGGTGGGTGCGCACCCGCCGCGACTCAAAGGCCGGCATCTCGTTCATCAACCTGAGCGACGGCTCGTCGTTCCCCACCATCCAGGTGGTCGCCGGGAAGGAGCTGCCGAACTACGAGGACGAGGTCAAGCGCCTGACCACCGGCTGCTCCGTGGTGGTGCAGGGCGAGCTGGTGCCCACCCCCGGCCGGCCCCAGCCGGTGGAGGTGCGGGCCACCTCGGTGGAGGTGCTGGGGTGGGTGGACGACCCGGAGACGTACCCGGTGCAGCCCAAGGAGCACACCATGGAGTTCCTGCGCACCGTGGCGCACCTGCGCCCGCGCACGAACACCTTCGGCGCGGTGGCGCGGCTGCGGCACACGGTGGCCATGTCCATCCACCGCTTCTTCGACCGGCGCGGCTTCTTCTGGGTGCACGCGCCCATCATCACCACCAGCGACGCCGAGGGGGCGGGGGAGATGTTCCGCGTCTCCACCCTCGACTTCCTCAACATCCCCCGCACGGAGTCGGGCGAGGTGGACTTCTCGCAGGACTTCTTCGGGCGGCAGGCGTCGCTGACGGTGTCGGGGCAGCTGAACCTGGAGGCGTACGCCCAGGCGCTGGGCAACGTCTACACCTTCGGCCCCACCTTCCGCGCCGAGAACAGCAACACCAGCCGGCACCTGGCCGAGTTCTGGATGGTGGAGCCCGAGATCGCCTTCGCCGACCTGGACGACGACGCCGACCTGGCCGAGGACTTCCTCAAGGCCATCTTCACCGACGTGCTGAACGAGCGCGCCGACGACATGGCGTTCTTCGCCGAGCGCGTCGACCCGGAGTGCGTGAAGCGGCTGGAGGCGTTCGTGGAGTCGTCCTTCGAGCGGATGGACTACACCGAGGCGGTGCGGCGGCTGGAGGCGTCCGGCCAGAAGTTCGAGTTCCCCCTGCACTGGGGCACCGACCTGCAGAGCGAGCACGAGCGCTACCTGACCGAGAAGCTGGTGGGCCGCCCCGTGGTGGTGATGAACTATCCCAAGGAGATCAAGTCGTTCTACATGCGCCTGAACGACGACGGGAAGACGGTGGCGGCCATGGACGTGCTGGCGCCGGGGATCGGCGAGATCATCGGCGGGTCGCAGCGCGAGGAGCGGCTGGAGGTGCTGGACCGGCGGATGGACGAGATGGGGCTGCCGAAGGAGGGCTACTGGTGGTACCGCGACCTCCGCCGCTACGGCACCGTCCCGCACGCCGGCTTCGGCCTGGGCTTCGAGCGCTGCATCCTGTACGCCACGGGCATCGCCAACATCCGCGACGCGATCCCCTATCCGCGCACTCCGGGGACGGCGGACTTCTGAGTGCGGAGGTGCGGAGGTGCGGGAGCTGATCGGGGGAGATTCGTCGTGTCGACGGATCTCCCCCGATCCTTTGCGTCAGGATCATCGCCGGATGATCGTTCTCTCTTCCGGCCTACTGAAGTCGATCGTCCCGCGAGCCGATCCCGCCTGGAAGCCGTACGTCCCGACGCCGCGCCGCCCCTGAATCCTCCCGCCGCGGGCGCCGTACGGACGATGCGTGGCGCCGCAAACGGTTGACGGCGATTGCAATCGGCCTTGTTCTGCGAGCCTGACGGATGATCGATCCCCGCTTGCACCGCTCCCGCACCACCCCTCCACGCGGATCCGACCGATGAGAACGACGCTGACCCACTCCGCCCGGGCGTTCGCCTGCGCGGCGCTCGCGATGACGGCGGCCGCGCATCCGGCGCGCGCCCAGCACGCCCAGCCGGACCGCGCCGCCCAGGCGGAGATGTCCGCCTCGCCGGTGCGGGTGATGGGCGACTCGCTGGGGGTCTCCCGGCTGGCCGTGGGCGTGCTGGCCGGGCTGCAGAACGCCGGCGTGCGCCCCACCAGGGGCATCTTCCTCCTCCGCGCCGACTCGGCCAACGCCAACCTGAACGGCAGCTTCGCCGGCTCCGACGTCCCCAGCGACGCATTCGCCACCGCGCGCCCCGCCATCTCCGCCTTCCTGGGCGCGCGGCCGGACGCACGGCCCTTCCACGTCAGCTTCCGCCTGGGCGAGGAGACGCTGGCGGTGGCGGGCGGCGACTGGGACTGGCAGTGGGACCAGGCGCCCGAGCTGCGCAACCGCCGCCGCGTGGACGAGCGGATGTACGGCATCTTCCGCATCGCCTCGGACCAGCCCGGCATCTGGGAGCGCGACGCCGAGGTCACCTTCCTGATCTCCCCCGCGGGCAACGTGGTGCTGGCCAGCGTCACGCGCTCCAGCGGCGACTGGGGCGTGGACCAGTACCTGATGAACGTGGCGTACGAGATGCGCTGGGATGCCGCCCGAAAGGCGGGCCAGCCCGTCCCCAGCTGGATGCGCTACAGCTTCAAGCTCAAGCGCCTCGGCTGACCCGGTCTGCGGAATCTCATACCGGAATGCACATTCCATTGTGAGTTTCCACAGATTGTCATCCTGAGGCCGGTCACGTGGATGACGATACCCTTCACAAGCTTCCGCAGGCCGAAGGATCTATAGCCGGCAGTGCGACAAACTCGGCTTCCTCGCGGCCCAAGCTGCGGATCCTTCAGTCGTTCAGGCTCCTCCAGGGTGACGTTCCGCGCGTGGTTGGAATGCACGGCGCGATGTCGGATCTGGTGTCACGTCGACGACAATCGCGGTGTGACCGGCCTCGTGATGCCGATCAGAAGCTCGGGGTCAGAAGCAGAATCGGGTGGATGACGAAAGGCCCGGCGCGGGGATCGATCCCGCGCCGGGCCTTTTGTTTCGGCGTATCTCCATCGCCAACCGACCGGTACGCGTCGTCGTCGGACGATCACGCCGTGGGCGGCCTCCGCGGCCGGGTCAGAACAGCTCCCGCTCCACGCCCAGGCGCAGGCCCACGCCCCGCGACCACCGGATGTTCGAATCGCGCGAGAGGGTGCGGATCACCTCGCCGCCCTGGAGCTCCACGCGCACGTCTTCGTACGGGAGGCGGTAGAGGTCGGCCTCCACGTCCACGGCCACCCGCGTGCTCCCGCGCGTGCGGAAGCCCACGCTGGCCACCGCGTAGCTGACGCCGGGCCCCATCAGCCGCCCGCCGCCCACGGAGAGCACCAGCGGCATCGCCTCCGTCCCTCCGAGGCGAAGGCGCGCGTCCACCGAGCCGTCGGGGCTCTCCGTGTCGTAGCCGTACTCGCGGAAGGTCTGGATCCCGTCCTGGGGCGGGGGAAAGACGTCCGCGACGTCGGGGACGGCGAAGACGAGGCAGCTGGTGCTGGCCTGCGCCAGGGGCGCGGTGCCGCGCACCTCCAGCGCCAGCAGCCCCGCCGACACCCCCACGCGCGCCTCGCCCACGCCGAAGGTGCCCAGGCTGCAGCTCTGGCTGAGCTCGTCCGGATAGGTCTGCGGTCCCACGGAGAGGCCGCCGTACACGCGCGGCGACAGGGAAGCGCGCTCCTGCGCGGCGGCCGGCGACGCGGCGGCGAGGAGCGCGAGCGCGGCGAAGAGCGTCGGACGAGAGATGTGGATCATGGGGGAGGCTCCTGATGAGGTGAATCACATCCAATCTCCCCAAGAACGCGCCGCCCGGCGCGGTTGCGACACCACGCCGGGCGGATCCCGTTCATCGTCCGGCGATCAGGGTGATCGCGCGCCTTCACGCCCGCGCTACGCCGGCTGGCGCAGGCGGTCCGTGTACTTCTTGCGGAACTTGGACACCTTGGGCGCCACCACCACCTGGCAGTATCCCGCGTTGGGGTTCCGGCGGTAGTACTGCTGATGGTACGCCTCCGCCGGGTAGAACTTCGTGAGCGGCACGATCTCGGTGACGATGGCGTCGTCCCAGACGTGCTCCGCCTCCAGCTCGCGGATCATCTCCTCCGCCGCCGCCTTCTGCTCGGGCGAGTGGTAGAAGACGGCGGAGCGGTACTGCGTCCCCTCGTCCGCGCCCTGCCTGTTGAGCGTGGTGGGGTCGTGGATGGTGAAGAACACCCCCAGCAGGTCGCGGAAGCTGGTCTGCGACGGGTCGAAGGTCACCTGCACCACCTCCGCGTGCCCCGTGATCCCGGCGCACACCGCGTTGTAGCCGGGGTTGGGCACGTGCCCGCCCGCGTATCCCGAGACCACCTTCTCCACCCCCTGGAACTGCTCGAACACCGCCTCCAGGCACCAGAAGCACCCGCCCGCCAGCGTCGCGACCTCACGGCCCTGCATGGTATCGGTCACCGTATCCTCCTGTCTCGTATCGTCTTGCGTGTCCTTCCACCCTGACGAATCCCGATCGGGCCTCGCGGGTTCCCGGAAGTGATACGGAGGAACCGCAAGGTTCGGGCGTATCCGTCTTCGGCCGATCACGCGAGAGCGGCGGCGGGCATGCGTGCGCGTCCGCGGCGGCCCTCACCCCGTTCGCGCCCCGCTCGGCACGACACTGCGTGTCGGCGCTCGCGGCGCGCGAACGGCCCTCTCCCAATTCTGGGAGAGGGTAGGCGGCGGCCGGCCTCGTCGCGCGGGGCGAGCATCGTCGGACTGCGCTGAAGTTGAAGCGCGAAGCGCCGAGGTGCTCCCCTCTCCCGTTATCGGGAGAGGGGAACGCGTGGCGCGTCGGCGGGTGCAGTTCCCGCCGACCGCCACGCGAGGGGTGAGGGTCCCGCGGGCGCGCGCCGAAGCTCCTCGCCGCTTCGCACCCTCACCCCAGCGCCACGTCCAGCACCATCATGATCGCGAACCCGACCATCGTGGCGAAGGTGGCGGTGTCGGCGTGGCCTCCCTGCTGGGACTCGGGGATGAGCTCGTCCACCACCACGTAGACCATGGCCCCGGCGGCGAAGGCGAGGGTGTAGGGGAGGAGCGGGCGCACGGCCAGCACCGCTGCCGCCCCGGCCACCGCCGCGATCGGCTCGACCGCGGCCGACAGCGTCCCGCCCAGGAACGCGCGCTTCCGGCTGGCGCCCGCCGCGCGGAGCGGCATGGCCACCGCCAGCCCCTCGGGAAAGTTCTGCAGCGCGATCCCCACCGCCAGCGCCGCCGCCACCGCGAAGCTGGCGCCGTGCCGCGCCAGCTCGGGGATGGCGGCCGCGCCGAACGCCACCCCCACCGCCAGCCCCTCGGGGATGTTGTGCAGGGTGATGGCCAGGATCATCAGCGTGGGGCGCTTCCACCCGGTGCGGACGCCCTCGGGCTCCTCGTTCATGAACGGACGCAGGTGCGGGATGGCCGCGTCCGCCGCCCGCAGGAAGAACGCGCCGCAGAGAAAGCCGACCGCCGCCGGGAACCAGCCGGGACTGCCGTCCGCCTCCACCATCCGGATGGCCGGATCCAGCAGCGACCAGAAGCTGGCCGCCAGCATGATCCCGCTGGCGAACCCCAGCATCCCCACCATCCACCGCTTCTCCGGGGGCTTCCGGGTGAACACCACCACCCCGGCGCCCAGCGAGGTGACGCCCAGGGTGAAGAGGCCGGCCAGCAGCGCCTGGAAGCGAGGGTCCAGTCCGCGAAACCACGGGAGAAAGTCGGTCACGGTGGGGGCGAGGGCGGGCTCGGGTGGCTGAAGGCCGGGTCGGGAGCGAGCGATCGCTTAGCGCGTTTTGGGCCAGTGGCGCGCGCGCGTGCGGCGGCGGCTGCGCGGAGCGGGTCCGTCCGGCCGGGTGGATGATGAGATGGATGGTTGTGGCGGGAACGGCAGAAGAATGCATTGGCGGTATCGATTCCCGCCAGTGTTTCGGTGTACGCATCTCGCCGCCGAAGCGGATTCGGCCGGCGTTTCGGGTGGGAAGACGATAATGGGGGGTCGTTCGTCACCTCCCCGGTGGGGTCAGGGGGATCGACCGTCGGCCGCGGCGTCGCGCGAAAGGGCGTCCAGCAGCGCGCGGGTGACCGGCAGCGTCAGGCGGCGCTCGGCATTGTCGTGGAACTCGCGAAGGTCGGCGGCGGGGGCGGCGCCGTCCTGGACGTACTCGGATGCCTGCATGGCGGTCTCCAGCTTGTCCAGCTCCTTTACGAAGCGCGCTTCCGCCGTCTCCACCGCGTCGTACTCCGCCCACAGCGCCAGCAGCCCCGCGCCCTCGGCCAGGGAGTCGAAGCGCCGCATCGCCTCCTCCTCCCGCCGCCGCTTCTCCTCCGCCGACACGCCGTCGTAGGGCGTGATGTCGCCGACGATCGACTCCGCCAGGTCGTGCACCAGCGCCATCGCCACGCAGCGTTGGAGATCGACCGGCGGATCCGCGCGCGGCGCCAGCACGAGCGCGAGGAGGGCGAGGCGGAACGAGTGGTCCGCGACGGATTCCGGGCGATCGATCCCCCGCAGCTTCCATCCCGCGCGAGACGTCTCCTTCAGCCGCCCCGCGAGGTGGAAGAAGCGGAGGAGATCGTCGATGGTGCGCGTGTCATCCGCGCGATCGTGATCCTCGTCCACCGGATGCCGATCGCCGGAATCCCCATCGCCCCGCGCCGTCACCACGCGATTCCGTAGTCCTCGCCGTGGTTGCTGGAGCCGCCCCAGAAGGTGCCGTGCTCGCGGTCGAACCAAATGGCGTTGATGGGGCCGGAGGTGAGGCGCGCGAAGGTGAGCGAGTAGCCCATCCGCTGCAGCTCGGCGCGTTGCCAGGGCGGCATCGACTCGGCCAGCAGCAGGCGGCCGGGGATGCTCTCGTGCTGGCCGAAGGAGGCGCGCATCTGGAAGGAGTTGATGTTGGCCGCCTCCGTGGCCTGCTGCACGTTCATCCCGAACTCGATGACGTTCAGAAAGAACTGCAACAGGTTCTGGTCCTGGCTGTCGCCCCCCTGCACGGCGAAGGAGAGGAACGGGCGGCCGTCCTTGAGCGCCATGGAGGGCGTGAGCGTCACCCGCGGCTGCCGCCCCGGCGCCACCACGTTGAACGGACCCTCCGCCGGGTCCGTCACGAAGCTCTGCATCCGCTGGCTCAGCCCCACCCCCGTCCGCCCGGCGACGACCGCCGGCACCCATCCCCCGCTAGGCGTGATCGACACCACCCACCCCTCCGCGTCCGCCGCCTGCACGGACGTCGTCCCCTGGTAGAAGGTCCTCGCGAACTCGGCCATGGCCTGCGGCGGCGCGGAGACGCGCTCGGCCGGCGTGCGGCCCTGGTTCCAGCGGCGGAGCAGGTCGGTGAACGGGTTGGTGCCGCCCTGGAACGGGTACGGGTCGCCGGGGAGGATGGCCGGGTCGTTGCGGTCGGGGCGGATCAGCCGGGCGCGCTCGCGGGCGTACTCCTTGGAGAGGAGGCCGCGGATGGGCTCCTCGGGGCCGGCGTAGATGTCGCCGTAGTAGAAGTCGCGGTCGGCGAAGGCCAGGCTCATGGCCTGGTAGAGGGTGTGGACGTAGCGCGTGCTGTTGTAGCCCATCCCCTTGAGGTCGAAGTTCTCCAGGATGTTGAGCGCCTGGAGCATGGCGGGCCCCTGCGTCCACTCGCGCAGCTTGTAGACGTCGTAGCCGCGGTAGGTGGCGTGCGCCGGCTCCTCGATCCGCACCCGCCAATTCGCCAGGTCCTCCATGGTGATCAGCCCGCCCTGCTCGCGCGTCCCCCGCACCAGCTCGCGCGCGATGTCGCCGCGGTAGAAGCGGTCGTACGCGGCCGCAATGGCCTCCTTGCGGCTCTTCCCGGCGGAAAGCGCCTGCTGCTCCGCCTCCACCAGCTTGCGGAGCGTGGCGGCCAGGTCGGGCTGGCGGAAGATCTCCCCCGCGTCCGGGGCCTCGCGCCCCTCGCGCCCCGGGTGCGTCAGGAAGAGCGAGCGCGAGTACGGCCACTGCTTGATGTGCTCCTTGTTGCGCTCGATGGAGCCCGCCGTCTCCTCCTCCATCGGGTAGCCGTCGGCCATCTGGATCGCCGGCTCCAGCACCTCCCCGAGCGAGAGCGTGCCGTACTCCGCCAGCATGGTCATCAGCCCGCCCGGCGTCCCCGGCGTCACCGCCGCCAGCGGGCCGTACTCCGGGGGATAGCTCATCCCCTTCGCCCGGAAGAATTCCGGCGTGGCCCCCGTGGGCGCCACGCCCAGCGCGTTGATCCCGATCACCTTGCGCGTGTGGGGGTTGTAGATCAGCGCCTGCGTCTCGCCGCCCCAGCTGAGCACGTCCCACATGGTCGACGTGGCCGCCAGCATGGCGCACGCCGCGTCCACCGCGTTCCCACCGCGGCTGAACATCATCCCGCCCGCCGTGGCGGCCAGCGGCTTTCCCGTGATGGCCACCCAGTGCCGCCCGTGCAGCACCGGCTTCACCGTGCGCTGCGCGAACGAGGGCCTGGCGTTCGGGGTCATGGCGAGGAGGAGGAGGAGGGTGATCGGGATCGGGCGCAGGCGCATGGGGCGGCCTCCGGAAGCGTCGTGGGGCGGGGGATCGAGGGTGCGGCCTAACCGTACGTTCCCCGCGCGCGCCCGGCAATGCTTCCATCGGGGGAGATGGAGAAACGGCGACGGGGAGCCCGCGGACGCAGGCCCCCCGTCGTCATCTCGGCCGACAGCTTCAGCCGGCCTGGACCGCCGGCCGCGCGGACGGCGCCTCGCGCTCCGCTCCGGGCCCGCGTACGATCCCCGGCCTCGGCCGGAGACGGGGTCAGCGGATGTACCAGACGTTCTGGATGCGGCCGTTGCGCACCTCGTAGATGGCGACGACGCGCACGTCCTGGTTGTCGGCCCACCCCACGGAGTGCTCGCTGTCGATCACGAAGTTCCCCTGCACCATGCGGCCCTGCTTCTGCAGGCGCAGGCGCGGGTTCTCGCGCCACTGGTCGCGGTAGCGGGCGCGCAGCTGCTGCGTCCCGGAGGTGACCACCTCGGCGGGATGCAGGTAGATGCGCGCGCCGGGCGCGAACAGGGCCACGAACGCATCCAGGTCGTGGCGGTTGTAGGCGTCGGCGTACTGGTCCACGACGCGCGCGGCCGCGGATCCGGCGGGCGTGGGGCTTCCGCCGCCTTGCATCCCGCCGGCGCAGGCGGTGGTGGCGACGAGGAGGAGCAGGGCAGTCAGCAAGCGCTTCATCCGGTCCGTTCCGTCTGTGCGGGAAACCTGAGGGATCGGGGGCGAGCGGCGACGATACGGCGGGCGGCCCGGGCTCCGCAAGGAGTCCGTGGCCGCGGCGTCCGGAGGTCCGATCCTTTGCACCGACTTCGATCGACCCTCGCCGGCCGCCTCGCCGCGCCGTCGCCATCCCCGCGCGCGCCTCCCGCGAAGTCCGCGCCACGCACCTCGATCCCCGCCCGGCGCGGATCTTCTCCGATCCCCGTCCGGACCTCTTTTCCTCCGCCGGAAGATCGTTCGCATCCGCCTCCCGTGTGGCGGAAGCTCAACCGGCTGCGGGAGATGCGTCTCCGGTCCGCGCGGCCGGGCGATGGAGGAGATGCGCGCGGACGGGTCCCGGACCCGGACGCGCGGACGGGCTGGCGCTTCCTTTGCGGATGCGGGGCTCCGAACGGCGGGCGGCAGGCGCGATGAGCCCGTGCGAATGCAACGGCGGACGGGAGACCGATATGCGCTGGGGAGGACTTCGCGGCAGCTCGAACGTCGAGGACCGGCGCGGGATGGGCGGGGGAGGGATGGCCATCGGCGGCGGGATCGGGGGGATCGTCCTGCTGCTGGTGGGGGCGTTCCTGGGGGTGGACCTGACCGGGCTGGCCGGGGGCGGCGGACCCGGCGCGCCCCCGCAGCAGCAGGGCGGCCCGCCTCCCGCCGACGACCCCAAGGCGCAGTTCGTGACCAAGATCCTGGGGAGCACGGAAGACGTGTGGAACGGCATCTTCCAGCAGCAGCTCCAGCGGGACTACCAGGAGCCCAAGCTGGTGCTCTTCGCGCGCTCCACCCCCACCGCGTGCGGGACGGGGCAGTCGGCCATGGGGCCCTTCTACTGCCCGCCCGACCAGGGCGTCTACATCGACCTCAGCTTCTACGAGGACATGAAGACGCAGCTGGGCGCCCCCGGCGACTTCGCCCAGGCGTACGTGATCGCGCACGAGGTGGGGCACCACGTGCAGAACCTGCTGGGCGTCTCCGGCCAGGTGCACCAGGCGCAGCAGGCCGCGCGCAGCGAGGCCGACGCGAACGCCCTCTCGGTGGCGCTGGAGCTCCAGGCCGACTGCTACGCGGGCGTCTGGGGCTTCCACGCCAACCAGCAGCGCACGCAGACCGGCGAGGTGCTGCTGGAGCCGGGAGACGCGGAGGAGGCGCTGAACGCCGCCAGCGCCATCGGCGACGACCGGCTGCAGAGCCGCTCGCAGGGGCAGGTGGTCCCGGAGAGCTTCACCCACGGCAGCTCCGCGCAGCGCATGCAGTGGTTCAAGCGCGGCTTCACCACCGGCTCCATGGACCAGTGCGACACCTTCAACTCGCGGTCGTAGCAGCCCCTGGCGACGACCGGCATCGCACCGAAGACGCCCGCCCCCCGGCGGGCGTCTTCGTTTGCGCAACCTCCCCAGCGAGCCTCCCCCGCGCACCGAATCATCACACCTCACCAAATTGTCATCCTGAGGCCGGCCACGCCCAGCTCTTTCGCAACGGAATCCGCAGGCCGAAGGATCTATCGCTGGCCTCGCGAAAGACCCCGGGCTTCTCGCCGACCCGTGCTATTGATCCTTGGGCCTGCGGATGATCATGCAAACGACGGAATCGTCGGGACCGGCCTCAGGATGACAATCTGTATCCGTCATGGATCGATGAGGATGACGATCCGTGACGACGGATCGGATGAAGATGTCGATTCGGTCGGTGGAGCTGGACGCGGGATCCGTTCATCCCGTGGGCTCATCCAGCTTCCGGCCGGCATCTTGCCCTGGGCGCGGCGCGGGTGTTGGAGAACATGGACGCCGAATTCCGATTCGCACATGGCCGCGCTGACCCGCACCGAACGGCTGGACCGCCTCCCCTTCACGCCGCTGCACCGCCGCCTCCTCGGCGTCTCGGGAGTGGGGTGGGCGCTGGACGCGATGGACGTGGGGCTCATCTCGTTCATCATGGCCGCGCTGGCCAAGCAGTGGAGCCTGTCGACGGGGACGCTGTCGCTGATCGGCTCCGTGGGGTTCGTGGGGATGGCGCTGGGGGCCAGCATCGGCGGGACGCTGGCGGACCGGATGGGGCGGCGGCTGGTGTTCGCCGGCACGCTCCTCATCTACGGGGTGGCGACGGGGGCGGCGGCGCTGTCGTGGTCGGTGGCGTCGCTGCTGGTCTTTCGCTTCCTGATCGGGCTGGGGCTGGGGGCGGAGCTCCCGGTGGCGTCCACGCTGGTCAGCGAGTTCGCGCCGGCGCGCATCCGCGGGCGGGTGGTGGTGCTGCTGGAGGCGTTCTGGGCGCTGGGATGGATCCTGGCGGCGCTGATCGGCACCTTCGTCATCCCCCTCTCGGGCCAGGGGTGGCGGTGGGCGTTCGTGCTGGGGGCGGTGCCGGCGGCGTGGTCGGCGGTGGTGCGGCGGACGGTGCCGGAGTCGGTCCGCTTCCTGGAGGCGCAGGGGCGCGGCCGGGAGGCGGAGGACGTGGTGCGCCGCTTCGAGGCCGCGGCGGGCGTCCCATCTCCCGCGCACTCGGCGGAGGTGCCGCCGGCGGCGGAGGAGGCGCGGGTGGGGCTGGCGGGGCTCTGGCGGCCGGCGGTGCGGCGGCGGACGGTGGCGCTCTGGCTGACCTGGTTCGGGATCAACTTCGCCTACTACGGCGCCTTCATCTGGCTCCCCACGCTGCTGGTGTCGCGCGGCTTCTCGCTGGTGCGCTCCTTCGAGTTCACGCTCTGGATGACGCTGGCGCAGCTCCCCGGCTACGCCGTCTCCGCGTGGCTCATCGAGCGGTGGGGGCGGCGGCCCACGCTGGCGGCGTTCCTGGCGGGATCGGCCGTGGCGGCGGTGCTCTTCGCGGTGGCGGAGTCGCACGCGGCCATCCTGGGGGCGGGGATGCTGCTGTCGTTCTTCAACCTGGGCGCGTGGGGCGCCCTCTACGCCGCCACCCCGGAGGTGTATCCGACGACGCTGCGCGCGACGGGCGCCGGGTGGGCGGCGGGGTTCGGGCGGATCGCCTCCATCCTGGCGCCGCTGGCGGTGCCGCCGCTCCTGGCGCGGGGCGGCATCCCGGCCGTCTTCGGGGTGCTGGCGGCGTTCTTCGGGGTGGCGATCGTGGGGTCGCTCCTCCTTCCCGAGCTGCGCGGGAGGAACCTGGCGGACACGCTGGCGGAGACGGGATGAGGAGACGGGCCCGGGGTGGAGTGCCCGGCGCCCGGTGAATGGCCCGGTGACGACCCTCGGATTCCCGATACTCGCTAAGTAAGTAGTCCCAAGTCCCAAGTCCCGAGTCCCGAGTCCCGAGTCCGAAGAGCAGCCACTCCTTATGCGTGTGCAGTTCAGCACTTAGGGCTTGGGACTCAGGACTTGGGAAGTCGACAGAACTTTCGAGCACTGACTTAGCTGAAGATGGTGAGCGGGAGCGTCACCCAGACGTCCTGCGGGTCGCCGCCGACGCGCGCGGGCCGGAAGCGCAGCTCGCGCGCGGTCTCGGCGAGCCTCTGGTCCAGCCAGTCGTCCCCGGTGAGCTCCTGGAGCAGCACCAGCGCGGGCCGGCCCTCGGCGGTGATCAGCAGCTTCACGACGATCCGTGCCTCGCCGTTCGTGCTCTGGCCGCGCCTGTGGAGCTCGCTTCCGACGCGTGCGATGCTCCGCGCGACGTCCCGGCCGTTCAGCACCCTGGGCGGCTCTCCCGGCACCGAGCACCACGGCCGGTCGTCCCCGCGCCGGGGGCCCACGCGGAAGTGGCGGGTGCGGTCCGGGAGCTCCCCCGCCAGCGGCCGGATCAGCGCCCCGGCCACGCGGGCCCGCAGCGAGTCGGAGACCGCGACGTCCACGAAGTGCACGCGCGCCCGCTGCGTGGCCGAATCCACCTCCAGCACCACGAACCCCGCCGTGTCCCCCGGCGCCTCCGCCACGATCGCCGCGCGCAGCTCGCCCACGCGCTCGCCCCACGCGCGCTCCCGCGCCGTGTCGCGCGCGATCTGCTCGCGGATCTCGGGCGTGCATTCGGCCAGCTCCTGCGCGGCGGCGGGCGCGGCGAACGCCAGAAGGATGGAGAGGGCGAGAAGGTGGCGCATGGGCATGGCGGGGGGGCGGGGGAACGGCGAAGGCTCTCGCGCCAAGCTAAAGCGAGGATTCGAAAAGTGCGAGAAACACCGCGAGGATGGGACGATCTGCGGGTCCGGTGCGGCCGCCCCTCGTCGAACATCACCGGGGCGTGACGATCCTCCCGTCACGCCCGATGGACGCCGATCCTCGACGTCCGGAGAGAAGAATCTCCTCGCCCCTGGAGCCTACCGCGCCGGGAGAGCCGTCAGCGACGCGCGCAGCTCGGCGGCGAGCGCGGCGTCGCCGCCGACCACGGAGGCCCACGTCAGCTCGATCCCCTTCCGCCGCCCCTTGCGCGTCAGCTTGAGCCCGTCGGGGGAGACGGCGAGGATGTACGGCTCGCCGCCGATCTCCAGCTCGCGCCGGAGCTCCTTCTCCAGCTTCGTCGCCATCGCCCGCCGTCGTCAGAAGTTGGGATCGTCCGCGGACGGGCCGTAGACGCCGGGGACGGGGATGTCCAGCAGGCGCAGGTAGACGGTCATCTGCCCGCGGTGGTGCACGATGTGGCTGATCCCCACGGTGCGGATGGCCGCCACGCGCGGGATGGTCATCACCACGTGCTCGCCCTTGCGCAGCGTCCACGGGTGCACGAGCGCCGCGTCGTCCGCCGCCTCCAGGGCCGCGCGCACGGCGGCGACGTTCCCGTCGAACTTCGCCAGGACGGCGTCGCGCGTCCTGGGCAGCTCGTCCGGGTTGGTCGGCGGGACGGACGCCAGGTCGAACTCGTCGGCGCCGAGGATGGAGATCAGCCAGAAGGGGAGGTTGGCGAGGTGCGTCGCCAGCTGCCCGATGGAGAACGACTTGGGATGCGCCTTCCAGTCGAATCGGTCGTCGGGGACGCGCTCCAGCACGCGGCGCGTCAGCGCGATCTCCTGCTCGAAGTCGCCGAGGGCAAGCTGGCGGACCTGCGACGGTGCGGCGCTCGTGCTCATGGGCAGCTCTCGTTCGGGATCGTGATCGGGATCAGGATGCGGGGCCGGTCCCCGCGCTCGGGGCGATCAACCTTGAGCGCCGCCGTCCGTTTCGCAACGTCCCGCGATCTCCCGCGAACGCGAGAAGCCCCGCGCGCTACCCATCGCGGCGGGGCTTCCCGGATCTTCCAGCGATGAAAATCCCTCGAGGCTACTGTGAGCCGGCGCCGAGGGTGCCGCGGATGCGCTCGATGTCGCGCAGGTGCATCTCGACGGCGGGGCGCACCTTCGACTCCAGCGCCGCGCGGAGCTCGGCGTTCCGGGCACGCGGGATCATCCGCTCCTGCACCGTGGAGAGCGCCATCTGGTGCGACTGTGCCATGAACGCCGCGTACGCCGTGTCGAAGTCCATCCCCTGCAGCCCCTGGAGCCGCTGCGTGACGGCGTTGGCCGTGGCGCGCGTCCCCTCCGCCAGCGGGTGGTCGGCGTTGGTCAGCCCCATGGCCTGCGCCCGCGCCTTCATGGAGTCGCCCAGCGCGGTGTGCTCCGCCACCATCCGCTGCGCGTACTGCTTGAGCTCGGGGTTGGTGGCCTTCTGCTGCGCCACCTGGCTGGGGAGGATCTCCGACTGGTTCATGGCGTCGAGCACGGAGAGCATCTGGCCCTCGTCCAGCGAGTCGGCGGCGGCGCCGGGGGCCGCGGTGGGGGCGGCCTGCTCGCCGGAGGCCGCCGGGGTGGGCGCGGCGGCCAGGGTGTCGGCCGGGGTGGCCTCGCCGTCCGCCGTCCCGTCGCCGCCCTTGGCGCAGGCGCCCAGCGCCGCCAGGAGCGCGGCCAGCGCCACGCGGCGCGCGTCGATCATCGGTCGCATCTTCGAATCCTCCATCCGGTTGAGAACGATTCCGCCCGCGCCTCGCGATGTGCGGGGACGCGGGCGGGGTCGTGCCGAATGCAAGCCCGGTGCGAAGCGGGGGACAGGCGCCCCGCGGCCGATCAGCCGCCGACGATCTCCACCAGCTCCAGCTTGAAGGTCAGGTCCTGGCCGGCCAGCGGGTGGTTGGCGTCCAGCGTCACCTCGTCGTCGCCCACCTCCACGATGGTCACCACGAAGTTCTGCCCGTCCTGGCTCACCTGCAGCTGCTGGCCGATCTCGGGGTCGATCTCGGGGGGGAACTGCGCGCGCGGCACGGTGGCCAGCATCTCGGGGCGGCGCTCGCCGTACGCCTCGCCGGAGGGGATGGTGACCGTCTTCTCGTCGCCCGGCTGCATTCCCGTGACCGCCTCGTCGAAGCCCGGGATCACCTGCCCGATCCCCACGGTGAACTCCAGCGGCTCGCGTCCCTGCGAGCTGTCGAACACGCTCCCGTCGCCCAGCGTCCCCGTGTAGTGCACGCGCACCGTGTCGCCGCTCTTCGCTGCCGCCATGACTGGCTTCCCTCCGCTCTCGTGTGGGGTGGTCCCCCCGCCTGGGCGGAGGTGCTTCGGTCCGTTCGGGCGCAAGAATATCACCGACCGGCGCACAGCGCGAATTCCGCGTCGCGTCGGCCGAATCCCGCTCCGATCGCCCCGTCCCCCGTCACCCCGTGGGCGCGGGATCGCGCACGGTGGCGCGGCGCTCGCCCTCGTCGCGCATCCCCAGGAACTCGCCCACGGCCGCCAGCGACTCGATGTGGTCGCAGAAGATCTTGAAGGTGGCCATCAGCGGGACGGCGATGAAGGCGCCGGGGATCCCCCAGATCCAGAACCAGAAGGTGAGGCCCACCAGGAGCGCCACGGGGTTGAGCGCCAGCCGGTGCCCCATCAGCATGGGGCTGATGAAGTTGCCCTGGATCACGTTGACCAGCAGGAAGGCGCCCGGCACCAGCAGCGCGTGCCCCACGGTGTCGTAGACGGTGAGCGCCGCCAGGGTCAGGATGGCCGTCATGGCCAGCGCGCCCAGGTACGGGATGAACTCGAAGACGGCCACCAGCGCGCCCCACAGCAGCGGGCTGGGCATCCCCAGCGCCCACATCGCCCCCGCCACCACCATCCCCTCGGCCACGTTGATGGCGGCCACGGTGAGGAGGTAGGTGGAGATGGACGACTCCGTCTTCCGCGCGATCTCCACCGCCTTGCGCTTGTCGCGCAGCGTGGGGAGCACCTTGATCAGCTTCTGCAGGAAGAGGTCGCCGGCGGCCAGGAGGAAGTAGAGGAGGATGAGCACCTCCAGCGCGCCCACCACGAAGCGCTGCGTGGTCCCGAAGACGCGCGCGATCAGGCTGGGCTGGCGCACCACCACCTCCTGCGCGTCCGCGCCGCCGTCCACGGCGCTGGTGGCGCTCTCCACCTGCGCGGCGGTGCGGCTGGCGCGCTCCAGCGGCTTGGCCAGCTCGGTGATCTTCTCGCGCGCCGTCGCCAGCGTGGCCGGCGCGTCGGCCGCCCAGCGCTGCACCGGCCCCGACAGCTCGTACCCGCCGAAGGCCACCACCGCCAGCAGCCCCAGCACCACGATCCCCGCGCCCAGCGGCGGCTTCACGTGCCACCGCGCCATCGTCCGCACCAGCGGGCTGAAGAGGAAGCTGAGGAGGAGCGCGACCACGATGGGGAGGAGGAACGGCCGGGCGAAGTAGAGGGTGTAGAGCAGCGCCAGCACCGTGAGCGTGGTGACCCCCACCGAGCGGCCGCGGGAGCTGTCGATGGCCTCGCCCGTCTTCTCCAGGTCCGGCCGCGCCGCCCCGGGAGCCACCGGCGTGGCGTGCGCCGTGGGATCGACGTCCGGGGTCATGGGCGAGTCGGCGCCCTCCCGGGCCAGGGGCGGGTGGGCGGCCTGCGGGGTAACGGACGAGCCGCCGTCCGGGGATCTGTCTTCCATGGAGATGGCCGTGTCGCCTGAGGGGCCTGAGTCGTGCCGGGGTGGACGGAGCCTGTGCAGGAGTCGCGCCCCCGCGGCCCGCGTTCTGCCATGGCGTGGTGCATGACTGACGACCGCGTCCGGCCCGGTGCCCTTTTCCTTCCGTCGCAAGGAGATCCGTTGGAACCCAGGACGGTGCTCATCGTGGAGGACGACCCGGCGAGCCTGGACATCTTCACCACCATCCTGCGCCACGGCGGCTACCAGGTCATCACCGCGCAGACGGGGGCCGAGGGCGTGAAGATGGCCAGGGAGCGGCTCCCCGACCTGGCGGTGGTGGACATCGGGCTCCCGGACGGCCCCGGCTTCGGCGTGCTGGACGAGCTCACCGACGACCCCGCGACCACGCACATCCCGCTGATCGTGTGCACGGTCCACGTCTTCGAGAACGACGAGAAGCGGGCCCGCCGCGCGGGGAGCGACGTCTTCCTCAAGAAGCCCATCGAGGCGCGCGAGCTCCTGGCGCAGGTCAACCGCCTGCTGGGCGCGCCGCCCGCCCCGCAGCCCGCCTTAAGGCCGCCATGATCCTCATCTCCCGGAGCGCGCCGGATGGCTGACGCCACGGCCGGCGCGGGGCCCGAGTTCAACCCGCGCCGCGCGTTCATCCGCCACACCGCGGGCGTCCCCATCGAGGTGCGCACCGTCCCCGGCGCCCCCGCGCGGACGCGCGAGAGCGTCAACGTGAGCACCGGCGGCCTCTCGTTCACCACGGACGAGCGGCTGGAGGTGGGGAGCACCATCGAGGTCCGCATCCCCGAGGTCGATCCGCCGTTCGAGGCGCCCGCGCGCGTCGTCTGGGCCAGCCCGGAGGGGGAGCGCCACTGCGTGGGGGTGCAGTTCCTGGAAGCCTCCGACGCCTTCCGCGCCCGCATGGTGGAGCAGGTGTGCTCCATCGAGCGCTACCGCCGCGAGGTGCAGGAGGAGGAGGGACGGACGCTGACCACGCAGCAGGCCGCGGCCGAGTGGATCGGCAAGTACGCCGGCCGCTTTCCCGCCTGAGCGGGACGGATCGGGATCGAACGCGGGCCGCGCCTCCTGGGGAGACGCGGCCCGCTCTGGTTTCCCGGAATCCCGCCGCCCGCCTACGGCACGCCAGCCCTGGGCGCGGCGGCCGGAAGGGTGCCGGGGATGGAGCCGGCCTTGCGCGGCCGCCCGCCCTTCAGGCCGTTCTCGCGCGCCGCCTTCGCCTTGGCCTCGCTGCGGGTCTGCCCCATCAAGCGGGGCGCCCACTCGCGGAGATTGAGCGCGTCCGCCATCAGGCCGGAGAGCGAGAGGTGCGCGTCGAGCGCGTCCCAGTACAGCCCGTCGCCCGAGGGGGAGATGCGCGCGCCGGCGAGCTGTTCGGGGGTGGCCTTCCCCAGCCCCGCCCCCCGCTCCGGCGGGAACCCGAAGAGCATCCCGCCCTTGAGCGCGACCATCACCAGCCCTCGCCTGGCGTCGTAGGTGACGGAATCCGCGCGTGGCTCCACGCCGTCGGCCTCGCGCGCCTCGCGCACCGCCGCCTCGTTCTGGCGCGCGAACTCCTCGTCGGAGATGGGGGTCCAGTTACGGGCCATGCAGCATCCTCCATTCTGCCAGGAAATGCCCCTGGTGGTGTTCGACGATCCGCAGCGCCTGCCGCGCGTCCGCCGCCTTCATGTGGTGGTTCATCCAGAGCGAGGGCGCGGTGTCCTGGTCGCCCAGCTTGACCGTTACCTCGCCGCCGTTGGCGCACTCCACGTGCACGTGAGGCGGCTGGTGCTCGCGGGGCGGGGCGTACACGTAGACCCGAAACCCGGCGCGGTTGTAAACCTCACACATCGAAGATAACCCACCGATGGGTTTTGTAAAGGGTCCTGCTCCCCGCGCGACACGTTACGCTCCATTGTTCCTCATGCTGAGGGATGTTCGGTGGTGAACGCAGTGGCATCGGCCAGCTCCAGGGTTGAGGTTGGCCGAAAAATGAACGGAGTAAACGCAATGTCAAGAGAGACGTTTAGTGGTTCGGATGGAGCGGTCTCGAGCCGCGCGTGAACCTCGGCTGGATTGATGTCCGGGATCCGCAATCCGGTACAAGCCCCAGGCAGCTTGGCTGGCGAAGCTCCCTCGACGGCGCGGGATCCCGCCCCGCTGTCATTCAACCGAGAGGGCGTCTTCGATGAGGAATCCGGTGGCACGCTCCACGGCGGTCCGGTCGCCGCGGCGCGGCCGACGCATCGCGGGACCCACGGTGCACGGAGGCGCGCTATGGGATCGCTGAGCTCTCCCGACACGACGGGCGCGGCGTGGACGCTTCTCCTGGTGGCCGCCGTCTTCGAGATCGGGTTCGCGCTGGGGATGAAGTGGACGCAGGGGTTCTCGCGCCCGGGTCCGGTGGTGGTCACGCTGGTGCTGGCGGCCATCAGCCTGCTCCTCCTCACCCGCGCGCTGCTGGTGCTGCCGGTGGGCACGGCATACGCCGCGTGGACGGGGATCGGCGCGGTGGGGACCGCGATCCTGGGGATGCTGGTCTTCGGCGAGCCCGTCACGCCGGGGCGGGTGGCCTCGCTGGGCTGCGTGATCCTGGGGGTGATCGGGCTGCGCTACTTCTCGGCGGGCGAGGCGCCCGGACGGGGAGCGGTGGATGCTTCCCACGCGCAGGTCACGTCGGCCATCCCTCCCGCCGATCCGCCCTGAGACCGTGCCCGAGTCGCGGCCGGAGCGGGATCTCGGTCTGGATGACATACGCGGAAGGGCGATCAGCCGCGGCCTTCGCCGGTGTGGGCGACGAGGCGGTCGATGATGCGCTCCCAGAGCGGCGGGGGGAGCGCGTGGCCCATCCCCTCGATGATCTCCAGGTGCGCGCCGGGGACGGCGGCGGCGGTGCGGCGGCCGCCTTCCAGCGGGACCAGCGGGTCCTGGTCGCCGTGGATGACCAGCGTGGGGAGGGTGAGCGCGCGCAGCCCTTCCACGCGGGGCTCGCCGGCCAGGATGGCCGCCAGCTGCCGCCCCACCCCCGCCGGGTGGATTCCGCGGTCGAAGGCCAGCGCCGCCGCCGCGCGGGTGCGGGCCTCGTCCACCGCCATCCGCGGCCCGTTGAGGATGCGCCAGGTGAGCACCGCGCGCCGCAGGTACGTCTCGCGGTCGCGCGGCGCGGGGACGAAGAGCATGGCCGTGGCGCGCCAGTGCGGGTGCGGGAGGTCGCGCTCGCCCGTGTGCGACATCACGGAGGTGAGGGTGCGCACGCGACCCGGCGCTCGCATGGCCATGGTCTGCGCGATCATCCCGCCCATGGAGATCCCCACCACGTGCGCGGAGCCGATCTCCAGCGCGTCCAGCAGGCCGACGGCGTCGTCCGCCATGTCGTCCAGCCGGTAGGGGACGCGCACGGGGAGCCCCTTGCGGATGGCGCGGCCCAGCGCGACCGCGTTGGGGACCGGCTCGTGGTCCAGCCAGGTGGACCGCCCGATGTCGCGGTTGTCGAAGCGGATCACCCGGAAGCCGCGCGCCGCCAGCCGCGTGCAGAACGCCTCGTCCCACGCCACCATCTGCCCCGCCAGCCCCATCACCAGCAGCAGCGGAGGATCGCCGCGCTCGCCGAAGGTGTCGTACTCCAGCGTGATCCCGTTCGCCCTCGCCGTCCTGGGGCCCGCGTGGACGACGCGCTTTCCGATCGGGGGGAGCGGGTAGGTCGGCACCGGCGCGGGGGTGCGGGCGGCCAGGAACGCCAGCGTGGCATCGCCCACCAGGTCTCGTATCACCATCAGGATTCGCGCTTTCGGGTCCGTTCGATCTCCGCTCGACGGCGGCGATTGCAAGAAGCGCGTGCCGGGGCGATGCACGGCGGCGCATCTCATCCGCAATTGACCGCGTGATCAACATGGGGTAGATTGACCACGCGATCAATAACCGGGCCGATGGTGCGTGGCGCGGCGGACCCGAGGGACGGAGGAGCCGGATGGCGGGCGCGCGCAGGGGGACCGAGGAGGAGCGGCGCGAGGAGATCCTCCGCGCCGCGTACGCCGTCGCCACGCGCGAGCGGCTGGCGGGGGTGACCGCCCGCGCCGTGGCCGCCGAGGCGGGGGTGAGCAGCGGGCTCGTCTTCTTCTACTTCGAGTCCGTGGACCGGCTGCTGACGGAGCTCCTTGTCTGGCTCCTCGGGCGCACCATCACCGCCGGCGAGGTCTCGGACCTCTTCGGCGACGCGGGGGACCCGGCGGCGCGGATGATGGCGGTGCTGGGGCGCGACGTGGAGCGCCTTCCCCGGCAGCGGCAGCGCGTGGAGCTGTTCTTCGACTACTGGGTGCTGGGGACGCGGCATCCGCAGGTGCGGGCGATGATCCGCGGCGCGCTGGACCGCTACCGCGACTCCTTCCTCCCGCTGGCCGAGGCGGTGGTGGGGAGCGATCCCGAGCGCTACGCCGGGATCACCGCCGAGGGGCTGGCCGCGGTGGCCGCCTCGTTCGTGGAAGGATGCGCGCTGCAGGTGGTGATGGACCCCGCGCGCTTCGACGTGGAGCGCTCGATGTCGACGCTGGAGGCGCTGGTGCGCCGCCCCGCATCGGCGCTCGTCTGACCCTGGTGCCGGTCCGCCTCGCGGAAGATCCCGCGCGCGGACCGGCCTCGTTTTGTCCACCGATCTCGATCAGGAGCAGCTGGATGGCGCACGGAAGCACGCCGACGGTCCACGCGCGCGGCGCGGAGGAAGAGGAGTTCCACGACGACATCATCTACCCGAGCCCCGTTCCGTTCGTGCTGGTGCACCTGGCCTGCCTGGGCGCCATCTGGACGGGGGTGACGCCCGGGGTGCTGGTGCTGTGCGCGGCGCTCTACATCGTGCGCATGTTCGGGGTGACGGCCGGGTACCATCGCTATTTCTCGCACCGTTCGTTCAAGACCAGCCGCGCGGGACAGCTCGTGCTGGCGTTCCTGGCGCAGAGCTCGGCGCAGCGCGGGGTGCTGTGGTGGGCGGCCACGCACCGCCACCACCACCGCCACTCGGACACCGAGGAGGACGTGCACTCGCCGCGGATGCGCGGGTTCGCGTACTCGCACCTGGGGTGGATCTTCAACCCCAAGCACCAGGAGACGGAAGCCGAGGCCGTCCCGGACCTGGCGAAGTACCCGGAGCTGGCGTGGCTCGATCGGCATCCCTATCTCCCGGCGGCGGTGCTGGCGGTGGGGTGCTGGCTCTTGGCGGGGTGGGCGGGGCTGGTGGTGGGGTTCTTCTGGAGCACGGTGCTGCTGTACCACGGGACGTTCTTCATCAACTCGCTGGCGCACGTGCACGGGTCGCAGCGCTACGTGACGGGTGACGACAGCCGCAACAACTGGTGGCTGGCGCTGATCACGCTGGGCGAGGGGTGGCACAACAACCACCATGCGTACCAGCGCTCCACGCGCCAGGGCTTCCGCTGGTACGAGATCGATCCGACGTTCTACGCGCTGAAGGCGCTGTCGTGGGTGGGCGTGGTGTGGGAGCTGGGGGCGCCGCCGGCGGACGTGGTGGCCAACGAGCGGCGGCTGGGGCGCGCGGTGGTGGAGAAGGTGGCGCGGCAGGTGGCCGCCGCCTGGGACGCGGCGCACCTGGCCGATCGTGCCCGCGAGGCGTGGGCGCACGCGCCGGGTTTCGCGGAGCTGCGCGAGGCCGCCGCCGCCGGCCAGGCCCGCGCCGAGGACCTGATCGCCGACCTGCACCTCCCCGTGCTGCCGACGTCGGCGGAGATCCGCGCGCACGCCGAGCGGATGCTGGCCTCCACGCCTTCCATGGACGACATCGTCGCCCGCGCCCGCGAGCTGATCGCCCAGGCCGTCGCCGCCGAGCTGCTTCCGCCGCAGCCACAGGGGGTGTAGGCGGATCGCGATCGGACGATCGACATCGAAGCACGAACGAATCCGCCGGCCGACATCCTGTTGGCCGGCGGATTCGTGTGGTGTGTGGAAGTGTCGGAACGCAACCTTGTAGGTGGTGCAAGTCGATCTTATACTGAGTTTTAGGATACACGGTGCTGCATCGGCGGCTCGTACACCGCTCGTCTCCGCACTATGGAGTCTCAGCAACGCAGAGTCAAGTGGAGTTATTTTGTTGATTGGACTGCCCACTAAAAGAGATCGGAACGCAAATGTCATTGATTGGCCGCGACCTTCGACAATACAGTTTGATTACGTGGTTATTTGAGCGCGTCTTTTGCCTTCTACAAAGATTGAGCCCAATCAGCTTAATGGGCACCCCAGTCGAAGTTCATAATAGCGATGCTTACAAGGCTGATCCGCACGGCCAATCGTCACGTCGGGCCTTGATCATCGATCTCTACGTAATTCTTTGGCTGGTACTCGAGATTCTGATGTTCGTCTGCTTGAACAATTTTGAGCTTCCGCTGGCGATTTACCGTATCTTTGCCGTTTACAGAATCATCGATGTTCTTCAGGCAACCGTAAATCTTTCTATTTTTGATCGGATGCGTTTGCGCGGCGTATACCGGCTCGCCTCAGTAGAGCGCACGCTCATATTGAGCTTCCTGAATTTTCTCGAACTAGCTGTTTGTTTCGGTGTGCTTTACCTGACGTTCCCAAATAGCCTCAAACCGTATCCCGACTGGGGCGATGCTCTCTACTTTAGTGTTGCCACCCAGTTGACGATTGGCTATGGCGACATTGTTCCACAGGGGTTCGCAAGATTTATTGCTGCCGCTCAAGGTGTGGTATCAGTCGTCTTTACTGTGCTGGTCTTGGGGCGTGTTGTAGCTTTGCTCCCCCGACTCGAGACTCTGATGGAAGAACCGCGTGGCGGGGTGACTAGCGCGCCTGAGCAGCACGCTGACCCCACGCCGCGAATTGAGGAATTATGAAGAACAGGGCTGACAGCGAATCGGGCGCGGAGGGTGTCGAGATGCGTCCCGAGTACGACTTCAGCGGCGGGGTGCGCGGGAAGTACGCGGAGCGCTACGCGGGGGGGACCAACGTGATCTTGCTCGACGCGGATGCAAAGGACGTCAACATGCACTCCGACGCGAAAGATCTCACGTGAAGATCGCCATCGCGCAGATGGAGATGCGACCGACCTGCGACGGGAACCTGGCGGAGGTAATCGATCATCTCCACCGGGCGAAGGCGCTGGATGCCGAGGTCGCCGTCTTTCCCGAGTGCGCCACGACGGGGTTCCATCGCCAGGTCCCGGAGCAGGTGAGCCGCCGCGGCATCGCCGACGCGGTCGCGCGCATCCAGCAGGAGTGCGCGGCGCTCCGCATCGCCGCCGTCGTCGGGACGCCGTACTATCTGGCCGCCGGCGACGAGGAGATCTGGAACGCGGCCGTCGTGATCGACCGCTCGGGCGAGATCGTGGCGGTGGTGCCGAAGGTGGGGCTGACGAAGACCGAGCGCCTCTTCTTCGCGCCGGGCGTCACGCGGCCGGCGTTCACGCTGGGATCGACCGGGTGCGGGGTGATGCTGTGCCGGGAGGTTCGCGACGGGGAGGAGCTTCGGGGGCAGCTCGGCGGGGCGCGGCTGACGTTCTGGCCCGGCGCCATCGCGTGGGACAGCGAGCCCGCCGATCCCGACAGCGTGGTGACGCCGGAGATCGCGAGCACCTGCGCGCGGACGCTGGAGAGCTACGTGGTGCAGTGCAACTGGGCCAGCTCGGTGAACAACGCCGCCGTCACGGGGATGGGCGGCAGCCTCGTGATGGCGCCCACGGGCGCCATCCTGTACCGCTGCCCGCTCGACACGCCGGGCATCAGCATCGTCGAGATCGATCCGGGCCCGCGCGGCGGATCCGAGCTTCACGCCTCATCCCACCTCTCGAATGCCTGACGTCATCCGTGGTCCCGTGTGGACGCTGTCGGCTCCGGAAGGATGGTGCGTCCGGCCGTCCAGGGAAGCGCCCCTGGCGGCGCCGCGCGGAGAACCCTGCATCGCCCTCGTGGCACCGGCGGGCGACGCGGCGCTGCGGCTGTTCACGTACTACGACGAGCGGGGCGGCTCGGCCGAAGAGGCGGCCCGGATGTGCGGCGAGACGGCGCCCCGGCTGGGCTGCACGGACGTCCGGCAGGTGCGTTGCGGCGAGTTCGCGGGCTACACCGGAAGCCAGCACGACGGCCACTGGTGGCGGCACTGGTGGCTGGCGGCGGGACCCATCCCGCTCAGCGCCGTCTATGTGTGCGAGTCGTCCGTCGCCGGGCGGGACGATGCGGCGGTGGAGGCCATGCTCGCCACGCTCCGGGCGCGCCCGCTCGCCTACGAGCTGCGGCGGATGGCCTTCCGCGTCCAGGATGCGCCCGCCCGATGGAGGCTCCGCCGGAACCTCCGGGCGCGCGGCCTCAACGGCTGATCCGCTCCGCCTGCTCGCGCGTCCACGCCTCCGAGACGGCGCGGCCGGCTTGGAGGTCGTCGACGACGAGGATCAGCTGGTGGTCGTGGTCGCTGTAGAGCACTTCGATGTTGACGCCGGCGTCGGCCATGCGGCGGGTGATCTTCCCCAGCTGGCCCGGCTCCTCCTGGTTCAGCCGCTGCACCAGCACCTCCCGCACGTCCACCACGCGGATCCCCGCCGCCTCCAGCGCCGCGCGCGCCGCATCCCCGTCCGCCACCAGGAAGTGCGCGATCCCGCGCCCGTCGGCCGCGAAGGCGCCTCCCCCCTCGATGCTCACGCCGGCGCGCCCCAGCGCATCCCCCATCTCCGCCAGCGCGCCCGGCCGATGCTCCAGCGCGATCGTCAGGTCCTTCATCGCCATCTCGTCTTCTGAATGTGATTGAGGGTCGATCGTCCGCCGATTCAGCCGGCGCGGACGGTGGGCTGGTGGCGGATGGCGGTGCTGCAGGAATTGGCGATGAAGCAGAGCTCGTGCGCCGCGGCGTGCAGCTGGATGGCGAGCGCGGCGTTCTCCTCGCCCGCGATGGTGACGCTCGGGTGCAGCGTGATCTCCTCGAAGCGCCCGCCTCCGCCTGCATCGAGCCTCATGGTGCCGCGCGCGTCGTCCTCGTAGGCCAGCACGCGGACGCCCTTCCGCGCGCAGAGCGAGAGGTAGAAGAGCATGTGGCAGGCGGAGATGGACGCGAGGAAGAGGTCCTCGGGGTTGTGCCTCCGCGCATCGCCCCGGAACGCGGGATCCGCCGATCCGTCCAGGTCGGGCTTGCCGTCGACCACCACCCGGTACTCGCGGCCGTAGCCGTCGTATCGCGCGGTGCCCTCGCCCGTGTTGCCGTCCCAGATCACCCGCGCGGCGTACGCATGCTCGCCCTTCGCCATCGTTCCCCTCCGTGAAAGCCGTCGCGCCAGCATCGGTCGGGGGGATGATAAGGGTTGCGCGCGGCCCATGCTTCGGCCATCATCGAAGTATGCCCGACACACCCGACATCTCCCGCACCGCCGCCCTCCTGGGCGATCCCACGCGCGCCGCCATGCTCGCGGTGCTCATGGACGGCCGCGCGCACACGGCCACGGAGCTGGCGCTGGAGGCCGGCGTCACCGCGTCCACGGCGAGCAGCCACCTGGCGCGGCTCACCGCCGGCGGGGTGATCGAGATCGCCAGGCAGGGGCGGCACCGCTACTTCCGCATCCCCAGCCCCGAGGTGGCGGCGGCCATCGAGGGGCTGATGAACATCGCGCCGCGCGGGGAGGCTCGCGCCGCGCGGCCGGGGCCGCGGGACGAGGGGCTTCGCCGCGCGCGCGTCTGCTACGACCATCTGGCGGGCGAGGCGGGGGTGCGGCTGCTGGAGCGGCTGCGGGAAAAGGAGATGATCGGCGGCGGCGACGACGCGATGGCGCTCACCGCCGAGGGTGAGGCGTGGTGCGGGCGCGTGGGCGTGGACCTCGCGGCGCTGCGGATGCGGCGGCGGGCGATCTGCCGCTCGTGCCTGGACTGGAGCGAGCGGCGGACGCACCTGGCGGGCGCGCTCGGCTCGGCGCTGCTCGACCGGCTGCTGGCGCTGCGCCACGCCCGCCGCGAGCCGGGGTCGCGCGTGGTGATCCTGTCGCCGCGCGGGGAGGCGTTCGTCGAGCACCTGGTGCTGACGGGGTGATCTCCGACTTCGCTCGGTCCGCGGCGGGTGCGGCCGCGGCGTCGTCGTCGCTGCCGCGCCCGGGCATCGCTGCTGCGTCGGGTAGATCCCACGGCCCTGCCGTCACTGTCGAGGAGGCGGGTGACGCTCGGCCGGGCCTCTGGATGACTGCTCAACGGCAACGGACTGGATGGCTTCGATCCAGATTCGACGCGGAAGATGCGCATCTTCGGGCGCGGTGGATCGACGAGGCACGAATCCGGCGGATTTCATCGAGCGGGTGCGAGGGAGGATGCGCATCCCGTGGCTTCGGATCGAAACCATCGCGGAAACCATCGGGGGGTGGGTGCGTAGACCGCGAGGGGTGAAGATCGGCGCATCTTCCCGTCATCCATCCACTTCTCCAGACTCATGAACAAGCTGACCGGGGCGGTGGGGCTGGCTCTGCTGGCCCTCTTGATGCTCGCGGGCTTCTTCAACGCGGACGCGGCGCTCGCCGCTCCGGCCACGCTGGCGGCGCTGGCCCTCACCGTGGGGCTCCCGGCGGCGGGGGCGGCGCTGCTGGCGCGCGGGCACTTCGCGGAGAAGTCGCGGCTCACCGGGCGCAAGGCGGAGCTGATGCGCAACACCGTCGACGCCGAGATCATGCGGCTGGCCGGCGAGCGCGGCGGGCGGCTGACGGCGGTGGAGGTGGCGATGGCGCTCGCCATGACGCCCGACGCCGCGGCCGAGGCGCTGAAGCAGCTGGGGATCCGCGGCCACGCGGAGGTGCAGGTCACCGACGACGGCGTGCTGGTCTACGACTTCTACGACATCCGCCACCTGGGCGGGAAGGGGTCGGCGAAGGGGGTGCTGGATGGCTGAGCTGGCGCCGCGCCTCCGCTGCCCCGTCTGCCTGGGCGTGATGATGGACAAGGTGCGCGTGGGGCGGGGCGCGCCGGTGGAGATCGACCACTGCGGGCGGTGCGGCGGCGTGTGGCTGGAGTACGGCGAGGTGCAGCTGCTGCGCCGCCAGCCGGCGGCGGCGCTCTGGACGGCCATCGTGCGGCGCGAGGCGGAGGAGGCCGCGGCGACGCCCTGCCACGACTGCCACGCGCCCTTCGGCCGCACCCTGCCGGAGTGCCCGTCGTGCGGGTGGAAGAGCGTGATCGACTGCCCGTGCTGCGGCCGGCCCATGAAGCGGGAGAGCCAGGGAGGAATCGACCTGGACGTCTGCCACGGCTGCAAGGGCGCGTGGTGCGACCACCACGAGCTGGACGCCATCTGGACGGTGCAGGCGTCCATGGCGCTGGAGCGCCACCCGGCCGGCTCCACGGCGGCGCACGCCGGCGCCAACACCGGCGAGGTGATGCTGGACGTGCTGTTCTACGGACCGGACCTTGTCTCCGCCGCGGCGCACACCGTCTCCGGCATCGCCCACGTCGCCACCCACGCCCCCGAGATGGTGCAGGCGGCGGGCGAGGCGGCCGGCGGCGTCTTCCACGTGATCGTCGCCGTCTTCGAAGGGGTGTTCGGGCTCCTGGACTTCTAGGCGGCCTCCGTCCGCGCGGCGCGGCGGTGATCCCGATCGGCGGCGGCGGACGGTGAGAATGGAAGCGGGACGCGATAGGCCGAGGGGCGGCGAATGATGGATCGGGAGCCGGACGTCCTCGGCCGCATCGTGGGCTGGGCGGCGGGGGAGGAGCGGGTGCGCGCGGTGGTGCTGACGAGCACGCGGGCGTCTCCGCACACGCGGACGGACCACTTCTCGGACTACGACGTGATCCTCTACGTGGCCGACACGGCGCCGTTCGCCGGCGGGACGGAGTGGCTGGGGCGCTTCGGCACGGTCCTGGTCAGCTGGCCGGACGGGGGGACGGCGGGCGGCCTTCCGTACTTCATGCGCCTGGTGATCTACGAGGACCAGACCAAGGTCGACTTCACCGTCGCCCCGGTCGAGCGGCTCCTCGACATCGCCCGGTCCGGCGTCCTCCCCGACGCGCTGGACGTGGGCTACCGCGTCCTGCTGGACCGGGACGGCCACGCCGCCGCGCTCCCGGCGCCCACCTTCACCGCCCACATTCCCCCGCGCCCGGCGCAGGAGGAGTTCTCCGCGCTGGTGGAGGAGTTCTGGTTCGAGACGACCTACGTGGCGAAGAACCTGTGGCGCGGCGAGCTCCTCCCCGCCCGGCACAGCCTGGAGACGGTGATGAAGCTGGACCTGCTCCGCCGCATGCTGGAGTGGCGGGTGGAGATGGACCACGGCTGGGCGCTGCGCCCCGGCGCGCACGGCCGCGGGCTCCGGCGCCACCTGGACGCGGCGACCTGGGCCGAGCTGGAGGCGACCTTCGGCGGCGCGGATCCGGCCGCCGGATGGGAGTCGCTGTTCCGCACCACCGCCCTCTTCCGCCGCGTGGCGCTCGAAGTCGCCGCGGGGCTGGGGCTCGCCTATCCGCATCACCTCGACGAACGGATGACGGCCCACCTGCGGCGCGTGGAGGCGGACGCGGGAGATCGCCCCACCGGCCCGCCATCCTGATCGCGGCTTCCGGGCTTGTGCATCGGTCGCGATCCCACGCACCTTTTCGCGCGCCGCCACCGCCGGCGTTCGCGTATCTCCCCCTCGACTTTGCCCGATCCCGATCCGCATGACGACGACGCAATCCGGCTCCGTCCGCCAGTACGAGGTCCACGCGCGGACATCGCCCGTGTTCGGGCGGGTGATGTGCGACGCGCGCAACCACCATTTCATCGTGGACGGGCCGGTGGGGAACGGCTGCCCGGGCGAGGCGCCCACGCCGGCGGAGATCTTCCTCTCCGCCGTGGCGGCGTGCGGGACGGAGGTGATCCAGGTGATCGCCCGCGACGAAGGCGTCCCGCTCCATTCCGTCCAGGTGACGGTGCGCGGCACGGTGGACCGGGAGGCGCAGCCGCGGACGGACGTCACCGTGTTCACCGAGGTCCATCTCTCCATCCGCCTCACCGGCCCCACGGAGCCGCAGGCCGCCGCGCTGGTGGCCGGCTTCCAGCGCCGCTGCCCGCTCTACGGCTCCGTCGCCGTCGCCAGCGCGCGGGTGGAGGTGGAGCACGCCACGGAGCCGGCCGGCGCCGCGGGCGCATCGGTTTGACGCGTCCGCGCGCCGCGGCTATCCTGCGTTCCTCGTCCGCCCGCCTCCATCCTCCCCACCGCCGGACCCCATGCCCGACAACACGCCCCAGCCCCGCCCCAGCGGCCGCACGCTGGCCATCAGCGGCTTCATCCTCGGCGTGATCACCGTGATCCTGGTCGTCGCCGCGCTGACGTAGCGCCGCCCGGGATCTCCATTGTCCGACGACCTGGCGCCGGCGCGAGCTTCTCGCGCCCTCGTCTCCATCCCCACCGAACGGCCGTCCCGAATGCCCGCGCGATCCCGTCTCCCGCTCGCGATCCTCCTTCTCTGCGCCGCCGCCGTCCCAGCGGGCGCGCGGGCGCAGGGGCGCTACCTGCCCGCGGCGGACACGCTCCGCTACGAGAGCTACAACCCGTTCCGCATGTACTGGCTGAGCGGCGCCGACACGGTGGGGGCGCCGGTGGAGGCCCGCAGCGTGGAGTCGCACGTCTGGCGTGGCGGCGCGGACCGCCCGGAGGTGGTGATCCGGCAGCAGCACCTGGACTTCAACCGGCGGGTGTCGACGGACACCTTCACCATCGCGCCGCGGGGACACGTGATGGAGATCAACCACCGGCCGCCCACCGGGTCGCAGCGCATCGATCTCCTCCTGCGCCTCCCCGTGGCGCCGCTCGCCGCGGGGGTGCGCTGGACGGACACGGTCGCCGCGGGCGGGATGGAGCCCCCGGGCGAGCTGCGGTACGAGGTGATCCGCACCTACCGCGTGGCGCGGATGGTGGACACGCTGGGCTCGCGGGTGGCGGAGGTGGCGGCGGAGGGGACGGTGCGCTTCCGCCTCGCGTTCTGGGCGGACTCGGCGGCGGGGCGCGCGGCCTGGATCGACGCCGCCGGGCCGGTGCGGGAGGAGTATCGGTTCGACGTCACGCGGGGGCGGCTGCTGCGCCGCTTCTGGACCATGGACCTGCGCGGGCGCGGCGTGCCGCCCACGGGCACCGACACCGTGGCCGCCGGGCTACGCTCCGACGAGGAGATGCGGCTCGCCGACACGCCCCGCCAGCGCTTTCTCCTGGCGCCGCTCCCGGGCGCGGACACGTCGTTCACGCTCAGCCGGGAAGGGAGCGTGGCCCTGCTGCACACGGCGGAGCGCGCGCCGGGGCGCGTGCGGGCCGGGATGGCGCGCGGCGACACGGCGGCCGGCGCGGTCCTGGCCACCTTCGCCGGCGGCCGCGTGACCGGGTACGAGGCCACCTGGGCCGGGAGCGCGCCGGAGCTGCGCGCGCAGCGGATCGAGGTGCGCGGCGGCGCGCTGGTCCTTTCGCGGACGGGGCGCCCCGAGGCCCGCTTCACGCCGCCGGCGGGCGCCTGGGGCGTGGCGGACCCCGCCATGCCCGAGATGCTGGCCCCCGTGCTCCTTGCCCTTCCGCGCGACGGCGTGGAGCGCGCGTTCTCCGCCTTCCGGCCGGACGCGGAGCGCTGGGAGACGGGAAAGGCCTCGGTGGAAGACCACGAGGGGCTGGTGCTGGTGCTGCTTCGCATGTCAGGCAGGGAGGACCTGCTGCTCTTCACCCGCGAGGGCGACTGCCTGTTCGCGCAGGTCGGCGGCGCGGTGCCCGTCACCCGCGTTCCCGTGGGGATGGAGCGGATCCGGCGCGTGGAGGCCGCGCTCAAGCGGATCACGGGCGGAGGCTGAGGAGATGGACGACCCCTGGAAGGCGGTGCTGTGGAGCCAGCTCGGCGGCTCCATCGACATGCTGGAGAACGCGATCGACGCGTGCCCGGAGGCGCTGTGGGGCGACCGCTCGCGCAACCCGGAGTTCTGGTACGTCGTCTACCACACCCTCTTCTTCCTCGACTACTATCTCTCCGACTCCCTCGAAGACTTCGTCCCGCCCGCCCCCTTCAACCTCGACGAGCTGGATCCGGCGGGGGTGATGCCGGAGCGCGTCTACACGAAGGAGGAGATGCGCGGATACCTCCACCACGGCCGCGCGAAGGCCCGCGGCGTGGTCGCGGGCCTGACGGACGAGACGGCGCGCGAGCACCGGCGGTGGGCGTCGCTCGACTGCACCCTGGTGGAGGTGCTGCTGGGCAGCATGCGCCACGTGCAGCACCACACCGCGCAGCTGAACCTGATCCTCCGCCAGACCATCGACTCCGCGCCCCGCTGGGTGGCCCGGGCCAGGGAGGGGTGACCGGGGGCCGCCGGGAGCGCGCCGCGGAGGAACGGATGGGGTCGAGCCGCGTATCAGGCATCCCATTTTGTCCGCGAAGGTGATATCCTGTCGCGTCGGAAGGTCGTCCCCGCGCACTTCGCCCGGGGTGAATGCCTGAACCGTGGAAGCATCCATGCGATCCCGCAGCTCCCTGATCACCCGCACCGGCGCTCTGGCTCTCGCGGCCACCGCCGCCGCCTGCGCCACCGTGCAAAACGACACCGAGCCCTCCGCCCCCGCCATGACGGCCACCGCCGCGGCGCCCTCCGCCTCCGGCGGCAACCCGCTCCTGGCCGACTGGACCGGCCCGTACGGCGGGATCCCGCCGTTCGACCGCGTGCAGGTGGCGCACTTCAAGCCCGCGCTCGAGGCCGGGATGGCCGAGCAGCTGGCCGAGATCGAGCGCATCACCAGCAGCCGCGAGGCGCCGACCTTCGAGAACACCCTGGCCGCCATGGAGCGCGCCGGGAGCACGCTGGACCGGGTGAGCACCATCTACGGCGTGTGGAGCTCCACCATGAACGGGGCGGAGTTCCAGGCGGTGGAGCGCGAGATGGCGCCCCGCATGGCCGCGTTCCAGGACCAGATCACCCAGAACGACGCGCTCTTCCGCCGCATCGAGGCCGTCTACACCTCGCCCGACACGGCGCGGCTGACGCCCGAGCAGCGGCGGCTGGCGTGGCGCTACTACACCAACTTCGTCCGCGCCGGGGCCAAGCTGGACGGGGCCGCCAAGACGCGGATGTCGGAGATCAACCAGCGGCTGGCCGGGCTCTACACGCAGTTCAGCCAGAACGTGCTCAAGGACGAGACCGAGCAGACCCTGGTCCTGCGCGACACCGCCGAGCTGCGCGGGCTTCCGCAGTCCATCCGCGACGCGGCCGCGGCCGCCGCGGCGGGGAAGGGGATGCAGGGGGCGTGGCTGATCAACAACACGCGCTCCTCCATCGACCCCTTCCTCACCTACGCGGAGCGGCGCGACCTGCGCGAGCGGGCGTGGAAGATGTTCGTCGACCGCGGCGAGACGGGGGCCACGGAGAACAACGAGATCATCCGCGAGATCCTGAAGCTGCGCGCGGAGCGGGCCAACCTGCTGGGCTATCCCACGCACGCCCACTGGCGGCTGGAGAACGCCATGGCGAAGACCCCCGAGCGCGCCATGCAGCTGATGGAGGCGGTCTGGACGCCCGCCGTGGCCCGCGTGCGCCAGGAGGTCACCGACATGCAGGCCGTGGCCGACTCGGAGGGCGCGCGGATCCGGATCGAGCCGTGGGACTACCGCTTCTACGCCGAGAAGGTGCGCAAGGCGCGGTACGACCTGGACCAGAACCAGGTGAAGCCCTATCTCCAGCTCGACAAGCTGCGCGAGGGGATGTTCTGGGTGGCGGGCGAGCTCTTCGGCTTCGGCTTCAAGCCGGTGACGAACGTGCCCACGTACCACCCGGACGTGAAGGTGTGGGAGGTGACGGACCGGGCCAGCGGGCGGCACGTGGGGCTGTGGTACTTCGATCCGTACGCCCGCGCCGGGAAGCGCTCGGGGGCGTGGATGAACGCCTACCGCAACCAGGAGCGGTTCAACGGCGAGGTGACCACCATCGTCTCGAACAACTCCAACTTCGTGAAGGGGCAGCCGGGCGAGCCCACGCTGATCTCGTGGGACGACGCCACCACGCTCTTCCACGAGTTCGGGCACGCGCTGCACGGGCTGTCGTCCAACGTCAACTACCCGTCGCTCTCGGGGACGGCGGTGGCGCGCGACTACGTGGAGTTCCCGTCGCAGCTGCTGGAGCACTGGCTGGCCACGCCGCAGGTGCTGCAGCGCTACGCGGTGCACTACCAGACGGGTGCTCCGATCCCGCAGGAGCTGGTGGAGCGCATCAAGCGGGCGAGCACCTTCAACCAGGGCTTCGGGACGGTGGAGTACCTGGCGAGCGCGCTGGTGGACATGAAGCTGCACCTGGAGGGGAGCCGCGACATCGACCCGCGCGAGTTCGAGCGGCGCACGCTGGCGCAGCTGGGGATGCCGCGGGAGATCGTGATGCGGCACCGCACGCCGCAGTTCGGGCACGTGTTCGCGGGCGACGGCTACTCGGCGGGGTACTACAGCTACCTGTGGTCCGACGTGATCACCGCCGACGCGGCCGAGGCGTTCGCCGAGGCGCCGGGCGGGCTGTACGACCCGGCGGTGGCCAAGCGGCTGCGCGACTACATCTTCTCCATCGGCAACACGGTGGACCCGGCGGACGCCTACCGCGCCTTCCGAGGCCGCGACCCGTCCATCGACGCGCTGATGCGCAAGCGCGGCTTCCCGGTTCCGGGCGGCTCCCGGTAGTTCGGGATCGGGAGTTGGACCGGGAGATGTGATGCGAAGAGGTCGGCCATCCGCGAGGGTGGCCGGCCTCTTTGCGGCGTTCGAAGGGCGGCGGCGCGCGCCCGCGGCGCCCTCACCCCTCGCGTGATGGTCCGCGAAAACTGCCTCGCGGACACATCACGCTTTCCCCTCTCCCGATAACGGGAGAGGGGAACACCCTGGCGCTTCGCGCTTTGGCGAGGCGCACCTCGCTCATATCCGTTGCCGTTAGCAGTCATTCAGAGGGCCGGCCGGACGGACCTAGCCTCACGCGATAGCCCGGGCCCGTGGAATCTAGCCCGCGAAGAGCGAGGCTTTGGGCGCGGCAGCGGCGAGATAGCCGCGGCCGCAATAGCCCGGAGGCGCGAGGGAGATCGGGTCGCGCAGAGAAGCGGATCGCGGAGAGATGGGCATCCGCCACTCCGCCGGGCGGCGTTCGATGAGGCCCTGCGTGGCGGTGGCCCGTTTCCTTCGTGTCTGGCGCGGGCTGACGGCAACCCATCCTCCGAGGCGCATCGCCGATGAACATCGTCGCGGTCACCGCGTGTCCCACCGGCGTCGCCCACACCTATCTGGCGGCGGAGGCGCTGAAGAAGACGGCGGAGGTGATGGGGCACCGCATCCGCGTGGAGACGCAGGGCTCCATCGGCTCCCGGGACGCGCTGTCGGAGGCGGAGATCGCGACGGCGGACGTGGTGGTGGTCGCGGCGGACGTGCACGTCGATCGCTCGCGCTTCGCCGGAAAGCCCATCCACGAAGCCCCCATCAGCGACGCCATCCGCAACACCCGCGCGGTCCTCGAATCCGCGCTCGCCCTCGCGCCGAACCGCGCATCCCCATCGTCATCGTCCGTCGTCGATTCGGCGCCGAATCACGGAGCCACGCCCGCGCCGTCCGTCGCCGCGTCGACGCCGATCGTCGCCGCGCCGCGCGATGCCGATCTTCCGGTATCTCCCACGTCCGTTGCCGCGCCGCGCGACCCCGATCTCTCGACATCTCCCGCGTCCGTCGCCGCGCCGCGCGATCCCAATCTTCCGTCATCTCCCGCGTCCGTTGCGGCTCCGGGCGGGGGGAAGCGGATCGTGGGGATCACGGCTTGTCCTACGGGGATCGCGCACACGTTCATGGCGGCGGAGGCGCTGCAGAAGGCGGCGGGGGCGCTGGGGCACGCCATCAAGGTGGAGACGCAGGGCTCCGTGGGCGCCAAGAACCAGCTGACGGCGGAGGACATCGCGGCGGCGGACGCGGTGGTGATCGCGGCCGATACGAAAGTCGATGCGTCGCGATTCGCGGGGAAGCCGGTCTACGTCACCAGCACCAAGGAGGCGATGCGCGCCGGCCGCGACGTCATCACCACCGCCCTCGCGCAGCCCGCGTCGGCCGCGCCGGCGGCGGCGTCCGCGTCGTCATCGGCGGATGCGCCGGCGGCCGACAAGCGGAAAGGCGCGGGGCCGTACAAGCACCTGATGACGGGGGTGTCGTACATGCTCCCGGTGGTGATCGCGGGCGGGCTGTGCATCGCGCTGGCGTTCGCGCTGGGCGGGATCTACGCGGGGGACCGCGAGGGGACGCTGGCGTGGGCGCTCAACCGCATCGGCGGGGGGACGGCGTTCACGCTCTTCGTCGCCGTGCTCTCGGAGTTCATCGCCTTCTCCATCGCGGACCGGCCGGGGCTGGCGCCGGGGCTGGTGGGCGGGATGCTGGCGCACAACATGGGCGCGGGGTTCCTGGGCGGGATCGTCTCCGGCTTCCTGGCCGGCTATCTCACGAAGTTCCTCGCCGACCGGATCAGGCTCCCCGCGACGCTGGAGGGACTGAAGCCGGTGCTGATCCTCCCCTTCCTGTCGACGCTCGCCGTCGGGCTGCTGATGATCTTCGTGATCGCGCCGCCGGTGCAGGGGCTGAACACGGCGCTCAACGCGTGGCTGACGGGGCTGGGCGGCGGGAACGCGGTGCTCCTGGGAATGCTGCTGGGGGCGATGATGGCGTTCGACATGGGCGGGCCCCTCAACAAGGCGGCGTACACCTTCGCCGTCGGCCTCCTGGCGAGCAAGATCTACACGCCGATGGCCGCCGTGATGGCCGCGGGGATGACGCCGCCGCTGGGGCTGGCGCTGGCCTCGTACCTCTTCGCCAGTCGCTTCGACGACGAGGAGCGGCGCGCGGGCGGGCCGGCGGCGGTGCTGGGGCTGTCGTTCATCACCGAGGGGGCGATTCCCTTCGCGGCCAAGGACCCCATCCGCGTGATCCCCGCGCTGACGGTGGGCGCGGCGACGGCGGGGGCGCTGTCGATGGTCTCCGGCGTGCGCCTCCTGGTGCCGCACGGCGGGATCTTCGCGGCGCTGATCCCCGGCGCGGTCAGCAACCTCCTGGCGTACCTGGGGGCGATCGCGGCGGGGACGCTGGTGACCTCGGCCGCGCTCTTCATCCTCAAGCGCCCGCTCCCGCCGGCTGAGGTGGCCGAGGGCGCGCGGGCGGCGGCCGTGGAGGCGGGGCGATGATGATCCGGCTCACGGCGGAGGACGTGCGGCTGGGCGCGCGCGTGGACGGCAAGGAGGCGGCGATCCGCGCGGTGGGCGCGCTGCTGGTGGAGCGCGGCTACATCGCCCCGGGCTACGTGGAGAGCATGCTGGGGCGCGAGCGCCAAGCCAACACCTACCTGGGAAGCGGGATCGCCATCCCGCACGGGATGGGGCCGGACCGCGAGATGATCCACCGCACCGGCGTGGCCGTCCTCCAGGTCCCCGGCGGCGTGGAGTGGAGCGGTGGGCAGACCGTGCGCCTGGTCGTCGGCATCGCGGCCAGGTCCGACGAGCACCTGGGGATCCTGGCCGCGCTCACCGACGTGCTGGACGATGCCGCCCTCGCCGAGCGCCTGGCGCGCACGGACGACCCCGCGGACGTGGTCGCCAGCCTCACGCGCGGCGGCTCGGATCCCGGATCGTCCGCGTCGCCCGACGACCTCTCCGGCGCGCAGCAGATCGACGTCCAGCTTCGCCCGGGCGCGGGGCTGCACGCGCGGCCGGCGACGTGGCTGGTGGGCGTGGCGACGGGCTTCGCGTCGGAGATCCGCGTGATCCACGAGGGGAAGACGGCGAACGCGAAGGCGCTGTCGTCGCTGCTGAAGCTGGGGGTCGAAGGCGGGGAGACGATCCGCATCGCGGCGTCGGGCACGGACGCGGCGGCGGCGCTGGAGGCGCTGCGCGAGGCGGTGGAGGGTGGGCTGGGGGAGGACGAGTCGCACGAGTCGCATCCCCCGGCGGGTGACGCGGTGGCGTGGACGCCGGCGACGGAGGGGCGGGCGATCACGGGCGTCTCCGCGTCTCCCGGGATCGCCATCGGCCCGGCGTGGCAGTTCCAGGCGACGCGGATCGTGGTGACGGACTACGTGGAGGACGACACGGAGGACGAGGCGCTGCGGCTCTCGCAGGCGCTGGAGACGGCGCGACAGCAGCTGGAGGAGATCGGCCGCGAGGTGGGCGAGCGGGCGGGGAAGGCGGAGGCGATGATCTTCCGCGCGCACCAGGCACTCCTGGCCGACGAAGATCTCGTCGCCGAGGTGCGGGCGGAGATCGCGGGCGGGCACGGGGCGGCGTGGGCGTGGCAGCGGGCGATCGACGCGCGGGTGGCGGAAGTCGCCCAGGTGGAGGACGAGCGGCTGGCGGCGCGCGCGGCGGACCTGCGCGACGTGGGCCAGCGCGTGCTGCGCCTGCTGGCCGGCGCGCGGCACGGCGAGCCCCATCTCCCCGACGAGCCCGTGGTGCTGATGGCGGACGACCTGACGCCGTCCGACACGGCGCGGCTGGATCCGCGGCGCATCCTGGGGCTCTGCACGGCGGTGGGGGGGCCCACGTCGCACACGGCGATCATCGCACGGTCGCTGGACATCCCCGCCGTCGTCGGCGCCGGGCCGGGGATCCTCGAGCTGAAGGACGGGAGCAGGGTGATCCTGGACGGCGCGGGGGGGCGGCTGTACGTGGAGCCGGCGGAGGCGGACCTGGAATCCGCCCGCGCCTTCCAGCGGGACCAGCGCGGCCGCCGCGACGTGGAGCACGAGGCGCGCTACCACCCCGCCATCCTCACCGACGGCCACCGCGTGGAGATCGCCGCCAACATCGGCCAGGCGAGCGAGGCGGCGCAGGCGGTGGAGGCAGGCGCGGAGGGCGTGGGGCTGATGCGCACGGAGTTCCTCTTCCTCGGCCGCGAGACGGCGCCCACGGAGGACGAGCAGTACGCGGCCTACACGGAGATGACGCGCGCGCTCGCCGGGCTGCCGCTGATCATCCGCACGCTGGACATCGGCGGCGACAAGGTGCTGCCGTACCTGGCGATGCCGAAGGAGGAGAACCCCTTCCTGGGGGTGCGCGGCATCCGCCTCTGCCTGCGCAGGCCGGAGCTGTTCATCCCCCAGCTGCGCGCCATCTACCGCGCCTCGTCCACGGGGCTGATCCGCATCATGTTCCCCATGGTCGCCATGGTGGAGGAGCTGCGCGAGGCGAAGCGGATCGCCGAGGAGGTGCGGCGCGAGGTGGGGGCGGAGCCGGTGGAGATCGGGATCATGATCGAGGTGCCGTCCGCCGTCGTCATCGCGCCGGAGCTGGCGCGGGAGGTGGATTTCTTTTCCGTGGGGACCAACGACCTGACGCAGTACGTGCTCGCCATCGACCGGATGCACCCCACGCTGGGGGCGCAGGTGGACGGGCTGCACCCGGCGGTGCTGCGGATGATCGACCAGACGGTGCGGGCGGCGGAGGGGGCGGGGAAGTGGGTGGGCGTCTGCGGCGGCGTGGCGGGGGATCCGCTCGGCGCGGTGATCCTCACCGGGCTGGGCGTGGCGGAGCTGTCGATGGGCCTCCCCAGCATCGCCGCGGTGAAGGCGACGCTCCGCGGCTGGTCGCTCCCGCGCGCGCAGCAGCTGGCCCGACGCGCGCTCGCCTGCGCCACCGCGCCCGAGGTGCGGCGCCTGGCCGCGCCGTGAGCCGATGAGCGATCGGCCTTTCGATGTCGTCACCGTCACGCCCAACCCGGCGATCGACTGGACGCTGACCGTGCCGGGCTTCGCGGCGGGCGCCGTCAACCGCGTGGAGCAGCAGCATTCGCGGGCGGCGGGGAAGGGCGTGAACGTGGCCGCCGCCCTCGCCGCCTACGGCATCCGCGTGGCGGCGACGGGCTTCCTGGGCGACGCCAACGCGGCGGCGTTCGAGCAGCTTTTCGGGAGCGCGGGGATCGAGGACCGCTTCGTCCGCGTCCCCGGCGAGACGCGCGTCGGCATCAAGATCGTCGACCCGTCGCGCGAGGAGACGACGGACGTCAACTTCCCCGGCCTCGCGCCGTCAGCGGCTGGCGTGGACGAGCTGCGCGCGCGGATCGGGGAGATGGGGATCGGGGGCGCGTGGATCGTCCTCGCGGGGAGCCTTCCGCCGGGCGTCGAGCCCTCGATCTACCGCGATCTCGCTCTCACGCTGAAGGCGGCGGGATGCCGCGTGATCCTGGACACCAGCGGCGAGCCGCTGCGCCACGCCATCGACGCCGCGCCGCACGTGGTCAAGCCGAACGTGCACGAGCTGGAGGCGCTGGTCGGCCGCGCCCTGCCGACGGTGGAGGCGGTGGTGGAGGCGGCGCGGGGGGTGCTGGCGGGCGGGGTGGAGACGGCGGTAGTCTCCATGGGCGCGGAGGGCGCCGCGTTCATCCGCGCGGACGGCGCGGTGCTGGCCCGCCCGCCGCGCGTGAAGGTGGGCAGCACCGTGGGCGCCGGCGACGCGATGGTGGCGGGGATCGTCGCCGGCCACCTCGCCGGCCTGTTGCTCTCCGACCTCGCGCGCCTCGCCACCGCCTTCTCCGTCGCCGCGCTGACCCGCGCCGAGCCCGGCCCCGCCTCGCGCGAGGAGATCGAGGCGCGGGTGGGGGAGATTGACGTCGAAACGCTCGGATGATCGCGCGGGAGCATGTGTCGGTGCGCGTCCGACGCGGCGGCGCCCCCTCCTGATCGCTGGGGCGATCTGTCCTCCCCCGTTCCGGGAGAGGTTGGCTCGCCACAGGATATCGTGGCGCCGAAGCTCACGACGCGGTAGAAAAGGCTCCCCTCCCACCGCGCAGCTCACCGCGCAGCGGGGGAGGGCGGGGGGAGGGGGCCGCCGCGACATGCGACGCGGCCCATCGAACCTCGAGAAGCCGTCGTAAGCAGATCCATATGAACCGCGCGAACCCCATCGTCCCACGAATGCTCCGCATCTCCAGCATCATCGTTCTGCTTCTCGCCGCGACCATCCGGATCGCGGGGGCGCAGGTGTCCGGCGGTGTAACCGACGAGCGCGGGGCGCCGCTGGCGGGCGCGGCGGTGGAGCTTTGGGCGGGCGATCGGAAGGTCGCGGTGCGCGCGGCGGACGCGGGTGGGAGATTTGCGTTCGGCGCGGAGGAGGCGCGGGGGGCGTCGGGGCTGCTGGCGCGGCACCCGGGATACCGCGCGGCGCGGGTGCCGATCGCGCGGCAGCCGGCGGCGGGGATCGCCATCGCGCTGGCGGTGCAGCCGGTGGCGCTGGAGGGGGTGACGGCGAGCGCTGCGCGGGGCCGGATGTGCCCCAACCGCGAGTCGCCCGGCGCGCGGGCGCTGTGGGAGGCGGCGGCGGGGCGCTACAGCCGCACGCTGGACACGCTCTCCATGGGGAGCACCTTCGCCTCGGACGAGCGCACCGTCGCGTCCGGGCGCGAGGTCGCCGTCGTCGCCTCCGACGGGCTGCGGCCAGGGGCCGGCGTGGTGCTGCAGCCGCAGACGCGCGGGTGGATGTCCGGCGTGGAGCGCTGGGGATACGGATACCGCCTCCGCGGCGAGAACCCGTTCCGCGACTTCGGCGCGTGGTACTATCCGCTGGGCGACATGCCCGCGCACTTCGTCGCCGATGCGTTCGGCGCCCTGCACACCTTCAGCACGGTGGGGCAGGACGGCGGGGCGATGGTGATCGGCTTCTGCCCGCGCCCGGGGATGATCCAGGATCGGCCGCGCGTGTGGGGGATGCTTCGCGTCTCCCTGCGCGACACGCTGATCTCCGAGGCGCGCTACCTGTTCCTCACGCCCGAGGCGGTGGAGGCCGCCGGCGCGGACATCGTCTACGCGCCGGCCGTCGCGCCGGACGGGCGGCCGCTCCCGGTGCCGTCGACGGAGCTGTTCTGGCGGCGGCCGCTGGGGGGCCGCTCCTTCTACCAGCGCTACCGCGAGTACACGCGCTGGGAGCTTCGCCCCGATTCGGCTTCGCCGTCGCTGCGGCTCTGGCGCAGCGACGGGTGAGCGGCCACGACCCCGGAGGGATGCGGATGCCGCGCTTCCGCCACGCGCACAGCCGGGTCGTCGACGGCGAGCGGCACGTCTGGAACACCGAGCGGCTGTGGGAGCTCGCGGCCGATCTCCCGGTGCATCCCATCGCCATCGCGGAGATTCCGGAGATCGACCGCGACTGCTGGTTCGGCGACCGCCCGCCCACCATCCGCGCCGTCGCCGGCCACTGCCGCCGCATCCTGGCCGCCGATCTCGATCGCCCCATCATCCTGGCCCCGGACGGCGCGCTCATGGACGGCGGCCACCGCATCGCCCGCGCGCTGATGGAGGGCGTCACGCACCTCCCCGCCGTCCGCTTCGAGACCATGCCTCCGGCCGACGTGGTGGAGCCGGCTTGATCCGCGTCTCCCGGGCTGATGCGAGTTGCGGTCAGCGTTGACGATCTTCTCCCGCATCCCTCCTCCTCGCGACTTCCACCCACCGATGCCCGATCGCTTCCGCACGGCCGACGAGTCGCTGGAGGACTTCGGCGGCGAATCGCTGGTCGTGTGCCCGCGCTGCTCGGGGCGGGCGCTGGTCCGCGTACGCGAGGCAGATGCGTCGCCGCGCGTGCTGCTGTCGTGCGCGGGGTGCGGGCATTCGGCCGGGTGGGAGGCGTCGAGCCCCGGCGTCCTCACCTCGCGCGATCCGGCGCGGTACGGCAGGGGGCAGGTGGCGTTCGGCGCGCCGGTCGATCCGTTCTTCCACCTCCCGCTCTGGCTGCGGGCGCCCTGCTGCGGCGAGACGCTGTGGGCCTTCAACGCGGCGCACCTCGACTGGCTGGAGGGCTACGTCGGCGCGGCGCTGCGCGAGCGCGCGCCCACGGAGCACGGCTGGAGCAACCGGAGCCTGGCCAGCCGCCTCCCGCGGTGGATGCAGTCCGCCCGGAACCGCGACGAGATCCTCCGCTGCATCCGCGCCCTGAGAGCGCGCGCGTAGCGGCGGAGGCCGGACGGCTATCGAGAAAATCGCGGGATCTGCGTCAAACCGTGGCTCTGAGGATCGTTCCACCATCGCTCCCAGGTCGGATCGACCCCGCCGCCTCCGAAGTCCGATGCGCCGACGCGATCTCCTTGTCTCCGCACTCCTGCTCGTCTACCCGGCGCTGCTGCTCTACGGCGGCTACGTGCCTGGCGTGCTGCTGATGCTGCTCTTCGTGGCACCCGTCATCGGGGGGCTGCGGCGCGGGAAGAGGTGGGCGCACGGTGCGGCGCTGGCGATCAGCCTGGGCCTCGCGGTGATCATCGTCGTCTCCGACGTCCTGGCGGTGGCCGCGTTCACCCTGGGCGCCGCGGGCTGGATCGGGCCCGAGCCGTGGTATTTGGAAATCGGTCCGCACATCGCGCTCGAGTTGCTGGCGGGGGCGGCGTGCGGAGCCGCCTTCGTGCTCCTCTTCCGCGACGGCGCCAACCTGGACGTGCGCCGACGGGTGCTCGCCGCCGTTCTCCTGGCGTTCTGCGCCGAAGTGGTGCTGATGACGCTGATCTTCCGGTTCGGAGTCGGGGCGCACTTCTTCTTCGGCGGCCGTACGCTGCCGCAGGCGATGTTGAACCTCAGCCAAGCGCCGGGGCACGTCATCCTGTCATGGGTGATGGGGATCAGCGGCTACCTCTCGGACTGGGGAGATCCGCAGCGGGGCGGCATCACGATGGACAACATGCCGCTGCTAATCGCCGCGAACACGTTCGGGCTGCTCCCGCTCACCCTCTCCCTCCTGGCGAAGCTGGACGCCCGCCGCGCGTCCGACCGGCCCGGCGAAGGGCGGCCGCTTCTCGCGCCGGAGATCCCGCGCGATCGCTGACGAGATCTGGGACCATCGCTCCCCACCGATCCGCCCCATCGCTGTCCCATCCGCCCCTTCCCTGATCGAGAGCCCATCGCCGCCGATCCACCCAAGTGTTTCGTGGAGGGCCACCTGCGGCCACGCGCCGAATCCGCCGCGGTCCGGTGCGAATGCTGCGGCCCGTCCGGCGTCCGTGGCGCGCGGCCGATCCCGGTCCCGCGATCGGCGATCACTCGCGAACGGGGGGAGACGCGATGCGCGGAGCGATGAACGGGATGGCGGTGCGGCTGGCCGCGGCTTCGGGGCTGGCGGTGGCGCTCGCCGGATCGGTGGACGCGGCGGCGGCGCAGTGCGCGGCCGTGCTGCGCGACGGCGACTTCGAGATGCAGCGCACCGCCACGGTGAGCGCGCCGTGGGTGGGCGAGGGGCGCACGGGGATCGACATCCGGCGCGGGTTCGCGCATCGCGGCGGGATCAACGCCTGGGCGCGCCACAACACGGGGTGGAACGCCGTCCGCCAGACGGTGCGGCTGAGCGCGGGCGTGAACTACACCCTCCGCGCCTTCGTCCGCACCTCGGCGAACGTGCGCGACGGCTACTTCGGCTTCCGCAACGCGGCCCAGCGCCCCGTGCGGGAGATCCGGTTCGGCTCGCTCCCCGCGTACACGGAGCTCCGGGTGGACTTCCGACCCACCGTGAGCGGAAACTACAACGTCTTCAGCGGCTTCTGGGCGCCATCCGCGGACGCGTGGATGCAGATCGACTTCGTCCGTGTCACCTTCCCCTGCGAGGACACGGTCCTGAACCCGGTGGACGGCTGACGCGCCGGCATCGGCCCGATCCACCTCATGCGAACGGCCCCGCGACGAGCATCGCGGGGCCGTTCGGTGGATGCGGAGCCGATCGCGCTGGATGGGTGGCGAGCCCAGATGCACGCACAATCTTTTCCCGTTATAATTCGTACGACCACCGGTTCGGAAACCATTGCCACGGAGGTATGGGATGAAGAAGGTGAAGCTGAACCTCGATGCGCTCGCCGTCGAATCGTTCGGGACGAGCGTGGAGGAGGGGGACATGGGGACGGTGAAGGCCAACGCGCGCACCCTCGATCCCGCGCTGTGGACGTGCAACCGGTTCCAGGGTACGTGCGACGGCTGCAACACGGTCCTCACCTACTGCGGCGATCCCTGCAGCGGGACAGCCGTGCAGTACTACACCTGCAAGGCCACCTGTCAGTGGCCCTGACCGGAGAGCGGGGAAGTGCCCGGTAGAAAGGTGCGGCTCCGGCAGTGTGCTGGAGCCGCATTTTTTCCATCTCCCGCGCTGCGGCCAGCCGTCCCGTGACGGAGGATCACCGGCGAGAGCAAAACGCCCTCGCTATAGGGTTCGCTGCGCCGACCGCACCAGGCTCATCATGAGCCACAACGTCCACCGGCGACGGGCGCTTTTCGGAAGGAACCGCGTCCGCTTCCCGGTGCGCGTGGCTCAGCATCCGAGCTCGCTGGACGCCGGCGTGGAAGAATTCGCCGCGCCCGCTTAGGTTGATCTCTGACACGAAGGGGTCTCCGAACCGCCTCCGCACCATTGCGAGCGAGCGTTTGTGATCGAATCTCCCGAGCCTCTGCATCGCCTGCGCGCCTGGAGCTACCGCCGGCAGCTGCTCGACCGGCCCGATATCGCGCCCGCCGATGCGCTGCGTGGCGTGATCGCCGTGTACAGCAGCCATCCGACGGCGCCGCTGTCGCTGATGGCGCGAAGTCGGACGTTCTCGGGGGAGTGGCTGGCGGAGGCGGAGGAGCGGCGGGAGACGGTGAGGCTCTCGGCGATGCGCGGGTCCATCCACCTGATGCCGGCGGCGACGGCGCCGATGATCCGCGCGGCGACGCGGATTCCCGTGGAGAAGTTCGCGGGGAACCTGAAGTACCAGGGGCTCTCCCTGGACGACTACGCGCGCCTCAAGGAGCAGGTGCGCGAGCGGCTGACGGAGCCGATGACGCCGGCGGAGGCGCAGGAGGCCATCGGCGTGGGCCGGCCGCTGCTGACGGTGCTCAAGATCATGGGCTACGAGGGGCTGGTGCTGCGCCTGGGCGGCGGCCTGCGCACCGACACCCTGCGCTACGTCCTCGCCGAGTCCTGGCTCGGCTCGCCGCTGGAGGAGGCGGACGCGCTGGAGGGGATGAGGTGGCTGGCGATGGAGTACCTGCGCGCCTTTGGCCCGGCGCGGGTGAAGGACTTCGCGTGGTGGTGCGGGACCACGCAGAAGCGCGCGAAGGAGGCGCTCGCCGGCGCGGAGGTGATCGACGTCGGCGGCGGGCTGCTCCTCCCGGCGGAGGACGAGGCCGCCTTCGCCGCCGCGGAGCCCATCGATCCTGACGCCATCGCGCTGCTGCCCAAGTGGGACGCGTACACCATGGGCTACGCGCCCGACGGCCGGCGGCGGCTCCTGGACGACGCGCATCTCCCGCTGGCCTACAGCAAGGCCGGCGACGGCACCGGCGCCACGTCGGGAGACGGCAATTCGCTGATCCTGCGCGGCGGGCGCGCCGTCGCCGCGTGGTCGCACCGCTTCGAGCGCGACCGGATGCGCATCACCCTCTCCCCGTTCGAGCCCGGTTTCCTCCCCTCCGTCGACTGGGACGCCCTCTTCGGCGAGATCGGGACGCTGCTTGGCGCATCATCGATCGAGATCGTAGGCGCGTCCGGCTGAGCGTTGCGGAAGCCAACCATCTTCCACCCATCCCCCCGAATCCCCATGCAACGAATCGCCGCCCTCGGTTTGACCGCGCTTTTGGCCGGCTGCGTCTCCAGATCGGGAAGCATCCCCGAAGCGCGCACCGACCGCGCGATCGTGCCGGTGGAGGTGCGCGGCGCCGCCACCAGCACGGTGGAGATCGCCCGCACGGCCGCCATCGCGTCGGAGGCGGTGGACGCGCCGGCCGCGCGCGTGTGGGCGCTCCTCCCGGCGGTCTACGCGGAGATGGAGATCCCCATCGCCAGCACGGACGCGGAGGCGATGGTCATCGGCAGCGGGAGCCAGCGGCTGCGGCGCATCGGCGGGAAGCAGGTGGGAAGCTGGTTCCGGTGCACCGGCGCGTACGAGAACCTGGCCGTGAGCGGCGACGTGTACGTCACCGTGCGGACGCAGCTCATCGCGGCGGGCGCGGGGACGGAGGCGCGGACCGAGGTGAGCGCGTGGGCGCAGTCGCGCTCCGGGAGCCGCGTCGCCTGCGCCAGCAACGGCACGCTGGAACAGGCCGTCGGCGCGAAGATCCGCGAGCGCGCCGCCGCGTCGTCGTGAGCCGCGGGGGCGGGTTCCAGGAGACAGGGAACAGCCGGCGCAACGACGGCGACCGGGACCCTGGCGTGGTCGTTCGCCATCCATCGATCGGAACGGAGGCGGGGCGATGTGGCTGCTGCTGAAGAACCTGGCCTTCACCGTCGTGGCGCCGGGGATCACGGGCGTGCTCCTCCCCTGGCTGATCGCGCGAGGCGGGGACCGGCCGGATCGATGGGGCGCGGTGGAGACCGCCGCGCTCGCCGTCGCCCTGATCGGCGCGATGATCTACGCGCGGTGCGTGTGGGACTTCGCGCATCGCGGGCGCGCGACGCCGGCCCCCATTGACGCGCCGCGCGTGCTGGTGGTGCAGGGGCTCTACCGGTACGTGCGGAATCCGATGTACCTGGGCGTGCTGCTCGTCATCATCGCGCAGGCCCTGTACTTCCGCTCCGGGGCGCTCGCCGCGTACGCGGCCGGCTGGCTCCTCGTCGTCCATCTCTTCACCGTGCTGTACGAGGAGCCCACGCTCCTGCGGCTCTTCGGCGGCTCGTACGAAGGGTATCGCCGCGCCGTGCGCCGCTGGCTTCCCGGCCGGCCGTACGGCGGCGTCTGATGCAAACCACACGGCTTCTCTCTGGGAGCCGAAACCAACAAGGACTCGGGACATAGGACCCAGGACCTCCGCTCTGACGGTTGCCGGGGCCCGGCGGATGGGTTAAGTAGCGAGGTTCGCCTCTCAACAACCCACGCCCGTACGCTGGAGATGCCGATGCAGGGAGCCCCGCCGCCGATTCTCGCCTCCACCCTTCCGCTGGCCGCCGCCGTCCCGCACGAGACCGGGCTGATCGTGATGATCGCCGTGGGGTTCGGGCTGGCGTTCGTGCTGGGCCTCGCGGCCACGCGGCTGCGCCTTCCGCCGCTCGTCGGCTATCTCCTCGCCGGCGTGGCCGTGGGCCCGTTCACCCCCGGCTTCGTGGCCGACGCCGGCCTGGCGTCGCAGCTCGCCGAGATCGGCGTGATCCTGCTGATGTTCGGCGTGGGGCTGCACTTCTCGCTGGGCGACCTGCTGGCCGTGCGGAAGATCTCCCTCCCCGGCGCCGTGGTGCAGATCGCCGCCGCGACGGCCATGGGCGCCGTGCTCTCCCACTTCTGGGGATGGAGCTGGGGGGCGGGGCTGGTGTTCGGGCTCTCGCTCTCCGTCGCCAGCACCGTCGTCCTCCTGCGGGCGCTGGAGGAGCGCGGGGTGCTGGACTCGGTGGACGGGCGGATCGCGGTGGGGTGGCTGATCGTGGAGGACCTGGCGATGGTGCTGGCCCTCGTCCTCCTCCCCGCGCTAGCCGGCCCCCTGGGCGGGACGCCGCAGGAGGGCGGCGGGAGCGTGGGAATGGCCATCCTGGTGACGCTCCTGAAGGTGGCCGTCTTCCTGGCGCTGATGTTCGTGGTGGGGCGGCGCGCGGTGCCGTGGCTGCTGGACCGGGTGGCGCGCACGGGATCGCGCGAGCTGTTCACCCTGGCGGTGCTGGCGGTGGCGCTGGGGATCGCCGTGGGCGCCGCGGTGCTCTTCGGCGTCTCGTTCGCGCTGGGGGCGTTCTTCGCGGGGGTGGTGATCAGCGACTCGGACCTGAGCCACCAGGCGGCGGCCGACGCGCTCCCCTTCCAGGACGCCTTCGCGGTCCTCTTCTTCGTCTCGGTGGGGATGCTCTTCGACCCCTCCATCCTGGTGCGCCAGCCGCTGCAGGTGCTGGCGGTGCTGGCCATCATCGTGGTGGGGAAGTCGCTGGCGGCGCTGATGATCGTCCTGGCCTTCCGCTATCCCGTGCGCACGGCGCTGATCGTGGCGGCCAGTCTGGCGCAGATCGGCGAGTTCTCGTTCATCCTGGCCGGGCTGGGGATGACGCTGGGCCTCCTTCCGCCCGAGGGGCAGAGCCTGATCCTGGCGGGCGCGCTCCTCTCCATCACCCTCAACCCGCTGGTCTTCGCCACGGTGATCCCGCTGGAGCGGTGGGTGCGCGCGCGGCCGCGTCTGGCCGATGCGCTGGAGCGCCCCGCCGGCGACCTGGCCGAGCTGCCGGAGGGGACGGACGAGGAGGCGCTGCGCGACCACGCGGTGCTGATCGGGCACGGGCGGGTGGGGGCGCCGGTGGCGGAAGCGCTGCAGCGGCAGGGGATCGCGTACGTGGTGGTGGAGCAGAACCGCGAGGAGGTGGCGAACCTGCGCAAGCGCGGGCTCCCCGCGCTCTACGGCGACGCCACGCGGCCGGAGGTGCTGCGCCACGCGCACCTGGAGCGCGCGCGGCTGCTGGTGGTCTCGGCCCCGGACGCCTTCCAGGCGCGGCTGATCCTGGAGCACGCCCGCAAGGTCAACCCCGGCATCGACACCGTGGTGCGCACGCACAGCGACGAGGAGCGCGGGCACCTGGAGGCGCACGGCGTCGGCCGGGCGGTGGTGGGCGAGCGCGAGCTGGCGCTGGCCATCGTCCGCTACGCCTTCAGCTCCTTCGGCCTGCGTGAGGACATGGCGCGCGTGGCCGCCGAGACGCTCCAGCTCGCCGACCCCCACACCGGCCGCCGCACCACGGCCGAGGCCGTCCGCGAGATCCAGGGAGACGCACCGTGACCCCATCGAAGCCCACGGCGAAGTCCGTATCGGAGTCGGCGGCGAAGTCCGCGGCCAAATCCGCATCGAAGGCCGTCACGAAGCCGGCCTCGAAGACCGCCACGAAGGCCGCCGCGAAGGCCGCGAGGCCCGAGCTGCCCATCCTCTTCTTCGAGAGCGGGGAGGAGTGGGCGGGGTGGCTGGCGGAGAACCACGACACGTCTCCGGGCGTCTGGCTGCGCTTCGCCAAGAAGGGGAGCGGGATTCGCTCGCTCACCTACGCGCCGGCGCTGGAGGAGGCGCTGCGCTACGGATGGATCGACGGCCAGGCGAAGCGGCAGGACGAAACCTGGTACGTGCAGAAGTTCATCAAGCGGGCGAAGCGGAGCATCTGGTCCAAGGTCAACCGCGACAAGGTGGAGGCGCTGATCGCCGCCGGCCGGATGGAGCCCGCCGGCCAGGCGGAGATCGACCGCGCCAGGGCCGACGGGCGATGGGACGCCGCCTACGACTCGCCGAAGAACGCGACGGTCCCCGAGGATCTCCAGGCGGCGCTGGACGCCAGCCCGGCCGCGAAGGAGCTCTTCGCCACCCTCAGCTCGCAGAACCGCTACGGCATCCTCTTCCGCCTGCAGACGGCCAAGAGGCCCGAGACGCGCGTCAGGCGAATCGCCGAGTTCGTCGCCATGCTGGAGCGCGGAGAGACGCTGCACTGAGCGGCGAGTGAGGTGATCCGACCGGCACGGCCGGAGACCCCCGCGGCGGCTTGACACGTCATCCGCCGCGGGGTTTTTTTATCGTGAAACGAAAGCCCCTGCGGCGGGACGACCATCCATCGACGGAGTCGGGATGCAGATCGGAGACGTGCGCGCCGTGGTGACGGGCGCGGCGAGCGGGATCGGGCGCTGCCTGGCGCTGGAGCTGGCGCGCGGCGGGGCGGCGGTGTTCGCCGGCGACATGAACGACGCGGGGCTGCGCTCCCTGGAGGAGGAGGCGGCGGGGCTGGCCGGGCCGCTCGCCACGGCGCTGGTGGACATCTCCCTGGAGCCCTCGGTGCGGGCGTTCGTGGAGGACGCCGGGAAGCGGATGGGCGGGATCAACGTGCTGGTGAACAACGCCGCCGTGCTCCTGGACGGGCTGCTGGTGAAGCGGGACGGGAAGTGGACCCGCAAGCTTCCGCTGGCCCAGTGGAAGCGCGTGGTGGACACCAACCTCACCGGCTCCTTCCTCACCGCCCGCGAGGTGGGCGCGGTGATGCTGGAGAGCGGCGCCCCGGGGCTGATCGTGAACCTGTCCTCCGTCTTCCGGTGGGGGAACGAGGGGCAGACGGCGTACGCGGCCTCCAAGGGCGGGCTGGACGCGGTGACGCGCACGTGGGCCATGGAGCTGGCCCAGTCCGGGATCCGGGTGTCGGGAATCGCGCCGGGGCTCATCGACACGCCCATCCTGGACAACATCGCCGCGGACACGCGCGCCACGCTGGAGCAGCGCATCCCCGTCGGGCGCATCGGCCGCCCGGAGGAGATCTGGCTGGCGCTGAAGTTCATCATCGAGTGCGAGTACTTCAACGGCAGCATCCTGGAGGTGGATGGCGGGCTGGGCATGTAGCCGGCGGCCTCCCGATCCGAATCGAAGCCGTGAGTCCGCGAAGGCGAACCTCCGATGATCGCCGCCGCGAATCCTTCGTGCGACTGGAGGCGGCGGCAGGATCGGCGAGACGGATTCGGAAGGCCCATTGACGGATCGCGCCCGTCGACGTGAGATTGCGAAAGGCGCTCGAACGCGCATCCACCCAGAACGGCAGAGACGACCGGTGACGCTCCGCTTCCGCAACCGCAACCATTCCCTGAATCCGCTCTCCCCAAGGAGCCGCGGAACCGGGAGGTTGTTGCCCTAGCGGAAGCGGCGCGGGCGCACCAGGCCCCGGCAGCGCGAGCGGCTCCTCGGATCATCCGAGGGGCCGCTTTTTCGTCTGCGGATCGTTCCCGGTCCGCACCTCCACACCCGAGCAGGAAGCGTGTCCCATGTGCTCCATCCTCGCCGTGCTCGACATCAAGAGCGACCCCGCCGAGCTGCGCGCCCGCGCGCTCCGCCTCTCGCGCCTGCAGCGCCACCGCGGCCCCGACTGGTCGGGGGTGTACGCCTGCGGCCGCGCGGTGCTGGCGCACGAGCGGCTGGCCATCGTGGACGTGCTCCACGGCGCCCAGCCGCTGCTGAACGAGGAGGGGACGCACGCCCTGGCGGTCAACGGCGAGATCTACAACCACCGCGAGCTGCGCGCCGCCCTCGCCGCCCCCCACGCCTTCCGCACGGAGTCGGACTGCGAGGTGATCCTCCCGCTCTACCGCGAGCACGGTGCCGGCTTCCTGGACCTGCTGAACGGGATCTTCGCCTTCGTCCTCTACGACGCCGAGCGCGACCGCTGGCTGATCGCCCGCGATCACCTGGGCATCGTCCCGCTCTACACCGGGCGCGACGAGCGCGGCAACCTGTACGTGGCGTCGGAGATGAAGGCGCTGGTCCCCGTCTGCCGCACCGTCGCCGAGTTTCCCCCGGGCCACGTATGGGAGAGCGGCGAGGACGCGCCGCGCCCCTGGTACCGCCGCGAGTGGCGCGACTACGACGCCGTCGCCGGCCGCCCCGCCGAGCCGGCGGCGATCCGCGCGGCGCTGGAGGAGGCCGTCCGCCGCCAGATGATGTGCGACGTGCCGTACGGCGTCCTCCTCTCCGGCGGGCTGGACTCGTCCGTGATCGCCGCCACGGCGGCGCGCTTCGCGGCGCGGCGGGTGGAGGACCAGGGGCGGAGCGACGCCTGGTTCCCGCGGCTGCACACCTTCGCCATCGGGCTGGAGGGGGCGCCCGACCTGCGCCCGGCGGCCGAGGTGGCGGAGCACATCGGCTCGGTGCACCACGAGTTCCACTTCACCGTGCAGGAGGGGATCGACGCCCTCTCCGACGTCGTCCACCACCTGGAGACGTACGACGTGACGACGATCCGCGCCGCCACGCCCATGTACCTGATGGCGCGCCGCATCCGGGCCATGGGGATCAAGATGGTGCTCTCGGGCGAAGGCTCGGACGAGCTCTTCGGGGGATACCTGTACTTCCACCGCGCGCCGGACGCCCGGTCGTTCCACGACGAGACGGTGCGCAAGCTGGACCGGCTGCACCTGTACGACTGCCTTCGCGCCAACAAGGCGATGGCCGCCTGGGGCGTGGAGGCGCGCGTCCCCTTCCTGGACAGGGAGTTCGTGGACGCGGCCATGCGGATCGACCCGGGGGCCAAGATGGCGGGCGGCGGGAAGATGGAGAAGCACATCCTCCGCGAGGCGTTCGCGGACGCGCTTCCGGCCTCCGTGGCGTGGCGGCAGAAGGAGCAGTTCTCCGACGGCGTGGGATACGGATGGATCGACTCCCTCCGCGCCCACGCCGAGTCCCGCGTCTCCGACGGCGACCTGGCCCACGCCGCGTACCGCTTCCCCCACAACCCGCCGGCCACCATGGAGGCGTACTTCTACCGCACCCTCTTCGCCGAGCACTTCCCCAGCGACGCCTGCGCCGAGTGCGTCCCCGGCGGCAAGTCCGTGGCGTGCAGCACCCCCGAGGCGCTGGCCTGGGACGCCTCCCTGGCCGCCGTCGCCGACCCCTCCGGCCGCGCCGTGCGAGGCGTGCACGCGGCGGCGTACTGAGCGCGGAGCGGCCGGGCCGGGCGGATTCATTCGCCCGATCCGCCGATGGGTGATCCTGCAAGGTGCGTCAGATAACGATTGCTTTGCTGGGGGCGGAGATCTATCGTGAGGCGCTGCGGCGGCGTCCGCCGATGCGGTCCGACTCGAAACGAGGGAGGGGGACGATGAAGAAGCTGCGGCTGGACCTCGATGCGCTGATGGTGGATACGTTCGGCGTGCTCCCGGATGGCGCGGAGAGCCCGCAGGGGACGGTGGACGGCAGGATGACCGGCTTCCGCGGGAGCGCCTGCGGCGACTGCGGCGGCGACGACGACCCGGATCTGGGCGACACCGGTGGAGGCGACACCGGCAGCGGCTCCTACGCCACCGAGCGCTACAGCGACTGCGCGCCGGTGGTGGAGAGCATGATGGAGTGGTACACCTGCGGCTACCAGGCGACCTGTTAGGTCCACACCCCTCGCCGTCCTCACGGCGACGATCACGGGACGAAAAACGGCTCCGCGGCGTGAATCGCCGCGGAGCCGTTTCACTCGCGGCGCCGTCCGGTCCCGGGCGGGGGCTCCGGCATCGTGCTTGCCCCTGCCGGGCGGCGGATGCGGGCGGCGGAAAGCGGCGCCCGCGGCACCCTCGTCCACCGTGACCGGGAACGATCGATCATGAGCAAGCACTCGCTGGAGAGCGTCGCCACCTTCGAGCACCAGGTCACCGGGGTGACGGTGTCGGAGACCGGGCGCATCTTCGTCAACTTCCCGCGCTGGTCGGAGGACGCGCCGGTCTCCGTCGCCGAGCTCCTGGAGGACGGGTCGCTGCGGCCCTACCCCGACGAGGAGTGGAACGCCTGGCGCAACGCCAAGAAGAACGAGATCTCCCCCGAGGACCACTGGGTCTGCGTGCAGAGCGTGGTGGCGGACGGGCGGGGGAACCTGTGGGTGCTGGACCCCGCGGCGCCGGCGCAGGACCGGCTGGTTCCCGGCGGGGCCAAGCTGGTGCGCATCGACCTGAGCTCCGACCGCGCGGCGTGGACCGTCGCGTTCGACGAGGAGGTGGCGCCGCAGGGGAGCTACCTCAACGACGTGCGCTTCAGCCCGGACGGCCGCCACGCGTACATCACCGAGTCCGGCGCGCGGGGCGCCCTCGTGGTGGTGGACCTGGAGCGCGGGTCCGCCCGGCGCGTGCTGGACGGGCACCCCTCCACGCAGCCGGAGAAGGACGTGGTGGTGAAGGTCGACGGCAAGCCGCTCCGCCGCACCGACGGCCGCGGCGTGGAGTTCGCCGCCGACGGCATCGCCCTCTCGCGCGACGGCCGCCACCTGTACTGGCAGGCGCTCACGGGAAAGACGCTGTACCGCATCGAGACCGACGCGCTGCTGGACGAGGGGCTTTCGGCGGATGACCTGGCGGAGCGGGTGGAGAAAGTCGGCGAGAACGGCGTCTCCGACGGGCTCTGGATCGACGAGGAGGGACGGATGTACATCAGCGCGCTGGAGGAGAACGCCGTGAAGGTGCGCGACGGCGACGACGTGCGGACGCTGGTGACCGACGAGCGGCTGCGCTGGCCCGACACCTTCTCCGAAGGGCCCGACGGCACCCTCTACATCACCGCCTCGCACATCCACGACATGCCCTGGTTCAAGCCCGAGAACCCGCTGGCGGTGCGGACGGAGCTGTTCCGGATCACGGAGAAGTAGGAAGGGCGGAGACGCGGAAGGCGCGGCCTCGCCCCGATGCGCCGGGCGAGGCATGCTGGATCCGCGGCGACGACATCCCTCCCCTGGCGATCGGGTCCCGGCCGTCGAGAGCGGTTGATCCACCGTCTTTCGTGGACGGAGACGGCGGACGCGCGCGATCAGCATCGCCGCGCGTCCGCCGCTTTCGCGCGAGGATCCCCGGCTCAGGCGCGCGGGGGGATGGTCACGGGGCGGCCGGTGCGCGCGGCCTCGTAGATGGCCCGCATGATGGCCACGTCGCGCATCCCCTCCTCGCCGGGCGTCTGGGGGGTGCGGTCGCGCGTCACGCACTCGGCGAAGTGGTCCATCTCCGCCGCGAACTGGTTGGTGGGGCGGATCTCCCGCTGCTCCGTGGCCTCCTCCTTCTTGAGCAGCAGCCGGTTGCCGTAGTACTCGGTGGCCGGGTCCAGCTCGATGGTCCCCTCGGTCCCCATCACCTGCAGCCGCTTGGTGTTCTGGTACCCGTACGACGAGTTGAAGGTGGAGCGGGTGCCGCCGGCGAAGCGCATGGCGTAGTCCACGTTCACCTCCACGTCCACGCGCGGGTCGTCCGAGTTCCGCAGCGTGGCCGTGACCTCCACCGGCTCGTCGCCCAGGAGGAAGCGGGCGGTGTTGATGTTGTAGATGCCGATGTCGTACAGGCTTCCGCCGCCGGCCAGCTCCTTCCGCGCGCGCCACTGGTCGCGCGGCTTGTCCAGCTCCAGCATCCGCCCGTGCTCGCCCGCCACCGAGCGCACCGCGCCGATGCGCCCGCCGCGGATCATCTCCCGCGCCGTCATGACGTGCGGCTCGAACTGGGCGCGGTAGGCGATCATCAGCTTGCGCCCGGCCGCGCGGCAGGCGCCGATCATGGCCTGGCAGTCCTCCACCGTCACCGCCATCGGCTTCTCGCAGAAGACGTGCTTTCCCGCCCGCGCGGCGCGGAGGGTCCAGTCGCGGTGGAGCGCGTTGGGAAGGATGACGTACACCACCTGCACGTCCGCGTCGTCGCGGATGCGGTCGAAGTCCTCGTACGAGTAGACGCTCTCCGGCCGCACGCCGTACGCCCGGGCCACGGAGCGCGCCTTCTCCGCGTTCCCGCTCACGACCGCGCTCAGCCGGCACATGCGCGTGTCGCCGATGGCGGGGAGGATCTGGTTGATGGCGAAGTCGCCCAGCCCCACCACGGCCCACCCCACCCGCTGCTCGGGCGGCAGGGGAAGCGGGTTCTCCAGCTCCGGCATCGGCCGGCCGAGGGCGCGCGCCTCCTGCGCGGGAGCGCCCCCGCCGGCGGCGGCTCCGGCGGACGCCGAAGCCTGGGCGGCCGCCTCGGCCGGGCCGCCCGCCGCGGCGGCGCCCAGCAGCCCGCCCGCCGTGGCGAGCATGAAGTCACGGCGCGAAAGGCCGTCGGATCTCGTCATCCCCACCCTCATCGGAAGAAGGTTTGTCCATGGTTTCGCATGGGCGGCGGGGGAGCGCAAGCGCGGGGCCATCCCGGGCGCAGCACCCCGGCCGCGTGCTGGCCAGCGGCCGGGACGGTCGGCACCCGCGCGCGGTGAGCCGTCGGGCCGGAGGAGGCTTCGAGCCGGGACGAGCGACGGCCTCACCCCGCATTCGCAAGGTGAGGCCGTAGCACTTCTGGAAGCGGCGCGGGAAGGGCCGCCCGCGGCCTGGGCGGCTATTCCGTGACGAGCGGGATGGGCGCGCCCTCCGGCACGTGCTTCATGCTGACGGAGTTGATGCAGTACCGCAGCCCCGTCGGCGGGGGGCCGTCGGGGAAGACGTGGCCCAGGTGGCCGTCGCACCGCGCGCACCGCACCTCCGTGCGGATGGTGCCGTACGAGTGGTCCTCGTACATCGTCACCGCGTCGCGGGAGACGGGCTGCGTGAACGCGGGCCAGCCGGAGCCCGACTCGTACTTCCCGCCCGACTCGAAAAGCGGGTTGCCGCACGCCGCGCACACGTAGGTGCCCGGCTCCTTCGTCCCCAAAAAGCATCCCACCCACGGCGACTCGGTGCCGTGCTCCCGCAGCACCGCGTACTCTTCGGGCGAAAGCCGCTTCCGCCACTCGTCCTCGCTCAGCCGCAGCCTGTCCGTCATGGTCACCACGCTCCTGGCGTTTCGTTCCGGGCCGGGCCTCGTCCACCAGGCCGGCCGCTCGTTCTGCTGGAATCCGGACCGCGAAGCCGCAAGTCGCGAACCGCCCCGCCGGGCAGAGGGGCGCGGCGGATTTGCCGGGCGCGCCCGGGCGGGCTAGCTTCCAGCCGCTCCGCGCCCGGTGATCCGCGGCGCGGAGCCCCCGATCATCCCACCCCACCCTCATCGAATCCGCACCATGGAATTCCCGCTGCAGCTCACCTTCAAGCTGTTCACCGTCTCGCCCCAGATCTCCGTCAACGACGCGTCCGGGCGCCTGCTGATGTACGTGAAGCAGAAGGCGTTCAAGCTCAAGGAGGCGGTCACCGTCTTCGCGGACGAGGGGCAGACCCGGCCCCTCTACAAGATCGGCGCGGACCGCGTGCTGGACTTCTCGGCCAACTACACCATGAGCAACGCGGAGGGGCAGACGCTGGGCGCGCTGCGGCGCAAGGGGATGCGCTCCCTCTGGCGCGCGCACTACGAGGTGCACCGCGGCGGCGGCCCCGTGCTGGTGATCCGCGAGGAGAAGCCGTGGGTGAAGGTGATGGACGGCCTGCTGGGCGAGGTGCCGGTGCTGGGGATGTTCACCGGCTACTTCTTCCACCCGGCCTACATCGTCACCCGCGCCGACAACGGCGAGCTGGTGATGCGCATGACCAAGAAGCCCGCGATGTTCGAGGGGAAGTACGGCATCGAGAAGATCGGCACCTCCCTCCGCCCCGAGGACGAGACGCTCGCCATCCTCAACCTGCTGATGATGCTCCTCCTGGAGCGCCGCCGCGGCTGATTGCGATCGCCGAGCCATTCGGACGGCGGGATGACTCGGACCACGGGATGATGACGAAGGGGCGCTCCAGGTCGGGGCGCCCCTTCGTCGTGCCACGTTTTTCGATCGAATCGATCCATGCCACGTCCGGATGATCGGTGCCCGGTACGCTGTCGTTCTCGAGGCCTGGCCGAGCAGAGGCTGGGCCTCCCACGCTACCGCGCCGCCCCCGCCGCCGTCCATTGCGTGGGATCGGAGGAGCGCCCCGATCTTCCTGGCGGGGAGCTTGCGCCACGGCATGGATGCGAGATACCTGGATGCACCCGGGCAGCGGCCCCGGCCACCCAAGGGCGAGGGATCGACCGATGACCATCTCCCGATGAGCTTGCACGCGTTCGCCACGGAGCGGCGGCCCGCGTCCGGCTGGGCCTCCGCCACGGACCGGAGCGGATTCCTCCAGCGGCGGCCGGCGGAGGCGTCGCGCGGTTCCGTCTCCGTGCCGGGGGCGGAGGACGTGGTGCGCTCGTCCGGGAAGCCGCTGGACCGCGGGACGCGCTCGTTCATGGAGTCGCGCTTCGGGCACGACTTCGGACGGGTGCGGGTGCACACGGACGCGCGCGCGGCGGAGTCGGCGCGGGCGGTGAACGCGCACGCGTACACGGTGGGGCACGACATCGTCTTCGCGGACGGGCGGTTCGATCCGTCGGCGCGCGCCGGCCGCCGGCTGCTGGCGCACGAGCTGACCCACGTGGTCCAGCAGCGCCCCGTCCTGGCCCGGCAGATCGGCGAAGACCCGGCGTACCGGGCGGGACTGGACCGCGCGCTGGCGCGCGGGGCGCGGCTCCCGGAGCGTGCTCCCCATCCGCCCACCATCTCCCCTCCTCCCCGCATTGCCGAGGACCAGCCCTGCACCCGCCGCCCCGACGACGCCGCGATCCGCGCCGGAATTCGGCGGAGCGGCATCGCGGCGCGGACGGAGGCGTACATGGCGACGGTCATCGCGACCTCGCGGGCGCGCTCCGCGGGGAACGTGGTCCCGTTCACCCCGGCCATGCTGCGGCAGGCGGACCGGGCCATCCGCCAGGAGTTCGGGACGCTGCTCCCCGCGAGCCGCGCCCTGACCGCGCCGGGCGAGGCCACCACCGTCACCCCGGACGCCTTCGCCGCCGCGCGCGTCCCGGAGGAGGCCGCGGCCCGCGAGCGGATCGGCGACGCCGCCCTCCGCGCCTCGGAGAACGCGGCCGACGGCGACGTCCTGCGCGACCTCTGCGTCACCGACGCCGGCGACGCGGTGCTGCAGAGCGAAGTGGCGGCGCCCATCCTCAAGAAGAAGGCGGTCTCGTTCGTCCGCGAGTACGTGAAGGCGCACATGGGCGGCGTCACCACCTTCCCCACCATCAACGGCGTGCGCCGCCCGCACGTGGAGGTGCCCTCGGAGAGCCGCAACCTAGGGCACATCGTCATGCACGAGGCCATGCACTACTACGTGAGCCCCGCCTACCAGGCCGCCGCCGAGGCCAGCTCCACCCTTCGCCTTCCGCTGATGGAGGGGGGCGCCGAGTACCTGGCGCGCCAGGTCATCAGCGCGCGGCTGGCGAAGGACCCCGCGTTCGCCATCAACCCCGGTACGTACGCGGGATACCGGGGCTACGTCGCCAGCTACCTGCTGCGGGGCGGCCTCGGCACCTTCGCGCTGGCGTATTTCGCCGGGCGCATCGACCTGCTGGGCCTCACCCGCGCCGCCCCGAAGCTGGCGATGAGCGTCCCCGGCGACCCGTACGAACAGGAGGCCGACCGGATGGCGGAGGCCGTCGCCGGCTGATCGTGCGATCGGCGTCCGCCCGGATTCGCATCGCGACCGTCGCCAGATCGGAGGCGCGCGGGAGAATTAGCGGAGGCGGCAGAGGGAGATCCCTCCGCGTCCTCCGCGTTTTCGCGCCCCGCGCGGGATCGTCCCGCTTCGTCCGGCCGGCGGTTTGCTACGGGCGATGGGAGCCGATAGACTGCGCAACTCCGCGAAGATCCTGAACACCCGGTCCCGACACGATGGAACGCAGACGCATCTCCGTTGCCCCGCCCACCGTCCCGGGATTCCGGCCGGTCCCGTTCACCGGGGTCATCTACGTGATGGCGGAGGCCACCAAGCTGGGCTACGCCTACGGGCACCCGGACTGGTGCAACCTGGGGCAGGGGCAGCCCGAGACCGGCCCGCTCCCCGGCGCGCCGCCGCGCCTGGAGACCATCCCCATCACCCCCGCCGACCAGGAGTACGCGCCGGTGGCCGGGATCCCCGAGCTGCGCGCGGCGGTGGCGGAGCTCTACAACCACCTCTACCGGCAGGGGAAGGCGTCGCAGTACACGGCGGACAACGTCTGCATCTGCGGCGGCGGGCGGCTGGGGCTCACGCGCACGGTGGCGGCGTTGGGGGAGATCAACCTGGGCCACTTCCTCCCCGACTACACGGCGTACGAGGAGCTGCTCGACATCTTCCGCCCCTTCACCGCCATCCCCATCCTGCTGGAGGGGACGGACGGCTATCGCTTCGACATGGGGCGGCTGGAGCGGGAGATCATGGGGCGCGGGCTGTCGGCGCTCCTCCTGTCGAACCCCTCCAACCCCAGCGGACGCACCATCCGCGGGCTGGAGCTGGCCAGCTGGGTGGAGGCGTCGCGGCGGCTGGAGTGCACGCTGATCCTGGACGAGTTCTACTCGCACTACGCCTGGAGCGCCACGCCGGAGGAGATGGGGCTGGTCTCGGCGGCGCGCTACGTGGAGGACGTGGACGTGGACCCGGTGGTGATCCTGGACGGGCTCACCAAGAACTGGCGCTATCCCGGGTGGCGGACCACGTGGGTGGTGGGGCCGCGCTCGGTGATCGACGCCGTCACCAGCTCCGGGAGCTTCCTGGACGGCGGCGGGAGCCGCCCCCTGCAGCGCGCCGCCATCCCGCTGCTGAACCCCGCCACCGTGCGCGCCGAGACGGCGGCCATCCGCGCGGCCTTCCTGCGCAAGCGGCGCATCCTGGTGGACGGGCTGCGCGAGGCGGGGATGCGGCTGGACCTGGAGCCCGAGGGCACCTTCTACGTCTGGGCCGACCTGGCCGGCCTCCCCGAGCCGCTCAACGACGGGATGTCGTTCTTCCAGGCGGCGCTGGACGAGAAGGTGATCTGCGTCCCCGGCGAGTTCTTCGACATCAACCCGGGAAAGCGCCGTAGCGGCCGCCCCTCGCGCTTCCGCAGCTACGCGCGCTTCTCCTTCGGCCCCGAGGAGCCCTTCGTGGCCGAAGGCGTCCGCCGCCTCCTGGAGATGGTGCAGCGCGCGCGGTGACCTCGCGCGGGCGCCGGGGGATCGGTTCCGCGTAGCTCGGCACCATCCATCCCGGACGCCGCATCGGATCGCGCGATCGGTCTCTCGCCACCATCGGAGTCCCGCGCTCGCCCAAGCCCCGCAAACTGCGTCATCGGGGGATGTGGAGCCGGGGCCGTTTCCGCGCGGTCCTGCGACATCCATACTGGCGCCGCATCGGATCGCGCGATCGGATCTCGCCACCATCGGAGTCCCGCGCTCGCCCAAGCCCCGCAAACTGCGTCATCGGGGGGATGTGGGGTCGGAGCCGGCTTCCGCGCCGAACCTCCTGATGACGTAGTTGCGAGGCTTGAGGCGTCTATCGAATTGTCTTGCACGCCCAGGCTGCGTTAACTGCGTCATCGGGGGGATATCGAGCAGGAGTCGGCTTCCGCGCCGAACCTCCTGATGACGTGGTTTGCGATGCATGGAGGCGCACCCGCCGCCTGCTTCGGACGATGGAGACGCGGACGGAGGAGGGCGGAGGCCGAAGGGTGCCTCTCCGGGAAAATTTCGATACTCATCTCCGCCGCGGGTTCCACGGCGGGACGCGGGCTTTCCTCTCCCGGATGCGGCTGCTCTCCAGCGCCTGGTTTGCACGCTCGGGCCGAGGAGCCGGCGCGCTCCCGCGAGGGTTGACAATCTCGCCGGGCGGGATAGATTAAGGGCAGAAATGGACTGGGAACCCCCGGTCGGCGCCTGGCCTCGGTGAACTCACCGGGGCCTTTCGCTTTTCAGGGAAACACCTTCAGTCCCCATCCGCCCACCTTCCCCTCCGGGCTCCGTCTGAACTTCCGCTCCAGGATGTCGTAGGCGCGGTTCGGCTGCGCCGGGTCCAGCAGCTTGCGGCCGATGGGGCGGGCGACCAGGTCGGCGATCTGCAGCCCCGGCGAGTTGCACCGCTTGTCCGCCATCACGATGGTGAACGGGAGCCGGCCGCCGGCCATGTTGTCGCCGTCGCACACCCGCCGGAACACCAGCTCCACCTCCGCGTCCTCCTTCTCGCCGCGCCGCTCGAAGAGGAAGTGCGTGGTCCCGCCCCGGCACCCCAGCGCGGCCAGGTGCCGGGAGACGCGCTCCAGCCCGAACTCCACCGCGATGGCGTAGGGGTTCTCGGGGTTCGCGTACCGCGCCCGGTGCCGCTCCTTGTGGATGGCGCTCGCGACGAGGGTGAACGGGCTCTCCGCCACCAGCGCGTTCAGGTCGTCGTAGAACGGCGCCCGCCGCTCCGGGCGAAGAGGAACTTGAAGGCGCCCTTGGTCTTGCGGATCTCGTGCTCGTGCAGGATCACCTGGTCGTGGCCGAAGTGCCTGAACTTGAAGCGCATGGCCGCGGGCGCCACGCGGGTGGCGTACGCCTCCTTCCCGAAGACGCAGAAGGCCAGCACGAACATGGGGTAGCTGGGATCGATCGACACCATTCCGTGGTCTCCGCTTTCATCGACGAAGACGAGGTAGTCATCGAAGCTGGGCATGGATCGGGGGAGCGGGTGCGATGCGAGAACGGGGGAGCGCGGCGAGCGCTCCCCTTTTTGCGTGCGGAGGCTGGACGAACACCTCCCGCGGCGTTCGATTGCACCGCCCGGCCCGCCGCGCGCGCGGCGGAAGAGTAGCTGGATTCGCCGCTGATCACAACGTTCGCTTTGGACGGAAATCGGAAGGAAGCGCGTGGAATCACTGTGGAGGACGGAAGCGCAGGGAGAGCGCCTGGCGGAGCTGACGGGAAACGATCCCGCGCGGAAGGAGGCGCCGCTCCGGCGCGACGTGCGCTCGCTGGGGCGGCTGCTGGGGCAGGTGCTGCGCGAGCAGGAGGGGCCGGAGCTCTACGCCGCCGTGGAGGAGCTGCGCAACCTGCTGATCCGCAGCCGCCGCGGCGGCTCCGCCGAGGCGGTGCCGGCCGACGCGGGGGACGGCGCGGCGTCGCCCGGGGGGATGCGGCGGGCGGAGGCGATCGTGGCGGGGCTGGACGTGCGGCAGGCGTACCGGCTCACCAAGGCGTTCTCCATCTACTTCGAGCTGACCAACCTCGCCGAGACCAACCACCGCCGCCGGCGGCGCCGCGCCTCGCTCCTGCACGGCGGATCGCCGCAGCCGGGGACCTTCCACGGCACCCTCCTCCGCCTCCGCGACGCCGGGCTGGACGCGGAGACGGTGCTGGCGCGGCTGGCGGAGATCGCCGTCATCCCCGTCTTCACCGCGCATCCCACGGAGGTGTCGCGGCGCACGGTGCTCTTCAAGCGGGCGCGGATCGCGCGGGCGCTGGAGCGGCTGGACCGGCTCCCGCTGACGGACGCCGAGGCGGCGGCGCAGGAGGAGGCGATCGCGGCCGAGGTGACGGCGCTCTGGCAGACGGACGAGGTGCGCCGCAGCCGCCCGTCGGTGCGCGACGAGATCCAGATGGGGCTGGACTACTACCGCCAGGTGCTGATCGGCACCGTGCCGACGCTCTACCACGAGATGGCGGAGGGATTCCGCTCCACCTACGGCGAGCAGGTCCCGCCGCGCGAGCTGCCGCGCGTGGTGCGCTTCGGCTCGTGGATCGGCGGGGACCGCGACGGGAACCCGTTCGTGACGCCGGAGGTGACGCGCGACGCGCTGCAGCTGGCCCGCGAGACCGTGCTGGACCACTACGTCCGCTCCCTCGAATCCCTCGTGGAGCGGCTGAGCCCGTCCACGCTGCAGACGGCGGTGTCGGACGAGCTGCTCGCCGCGCTGGAGCACTACGCGGCGACGATCCCCTCGCTGGATCCGCATCCCGAGAAGCGCGTCCAGGCGGAGGTGTATCGCCGCTTCCTGGGGTACGTGGGCGCGCGGCTCCGCACGGCGCGCAACGAGCCGCTCCATCCGCACGGCTATCCGACCGCGGACGACTTCGCGGCCGATCTCCGTCTCGTCCGCGATTCGCTGGCGGCGAACCGCGGCGAACGGCTGGCGGCGCTCCTCCTGGATCCGCTCCTGCGGCAGGCGGAGACCTTCGGCTTCCACCTGCACACGCTGGACGTCCGCCAGCACGCGCGCATCCACGCCCGCGCCCGCGACGAGCTCTTCGGCGCGCCGGGCTCCGATCGCGATCCCGCCGCGCTCCCCGATCCCCCGTCGGACGAGACGCTGGCGGTGGTGGAGACGCTGCGCACCGTGGCGGAGCTGAAGCGGACGTATCCCGCGGAGGCGATCCAGGCGTACGTCATCAGCGGCGCCGAATCCGCCGAGGACGTGGTGACGCTGGTGCGGCTGATGGAGCTCTCGGGGGTGAAGGCGGCGGCGTCGGAGGGGGACCCGGGGCTGATGCCGGTGCCGCTCTTCGAATCCATCCAGGACCTGCGCGCCGCGTCGGACGTCTGCCGCGAGCTGTGGACGCGGGGGGACTACGCGCGGCTGCTGGACTCGTGGGGGCGGCGGCAGGAAGTGATGCTGGGGTATTCCGACTCCAACAAGGACGGCGGGATGCTCACCAGCACCTGGGAGATCTTCCGCGCCCACCGCGCCCTGCACGACGTGGCGCGGGAGTGCGGGGTCACGCTGCGCCTCTTCCACGGCCGCGGCGGGACGGTGGGGCGGGGCGGGGGGCCCACGCACCGCGCCATCACCTCGCAGCCGCCGGGCGCATTCTCCGGCCAGCTGCGGCTGACGGAGCAGGGGGAGGTGCTGAACTGGAAGTACTCGGAGCCCGTGCTGGCCGAGCGCAACCTGGAGCTGATGGTGGCGGCGTCGCTGGACTCGCTGGCCGAGCCGGACGTGCGGGATCCGGGGCGCGAGGCGCGGTGGGAGGAGGCCATGGAGGCGCTTTCGGCGGACGCGTTCGCCTTCTACCGCGCCAACGTGGCGGAGAACCCGGACATCCTCCCCTACTTCCAGCAGGCCACGCCCGTGGGCGAGCTGGAGCACGCGCGCATCGGCTCGCGGCCGGCGCGGCGCGGGGAGAGCCGGGGGCTGGAGGACCTGCGCGCCATCCCCTGGGTGTTCGGGTGGATGCAGAGCCGCCATGTCCTCCCCGCCTGGTTCGGCGTGGGGCACGCGCTGGAGCGCTTCGCCGCGCGGGGCGAGGGCGAGGCGGCGCTGCTGGGGGAGATGACGCGCACCTTCCCGCTCTTCAACGACCTAGTCCGCAACGTGGAGGTGGGGCTGGCGAAGGCGGACCTGTCGATCGCGCGGCGGTACGCGGACCTGGTGGAGGACGCGGGGATGCGCGAGCGGGTGTTCTCGCTGCTGGGGGAGGAGTTCGAGCGGACGCGCGAGGCGGTGCTGCGGGTGACCGGGCAGCGGCGGCTGCTGGAGGAGAACCCGGTGCTGGCGCGGTCCATCCGCCTCCGCAACCCGTACGTCGATCCCATGAGCCTGATCCAGGTGGACCTCCTCCGCCGCAAGCGCGCCGGCGAGGAGAGCGACGAGCTCAACTACGCGCTCGCCGCGACGATCAACGGGATCTCCGCGGGGCTCCGGAACACGGGGTGACGCGAAGGCGGAAATCGTGAGCTGGAGCCGCAAGCTCCGCCGGGCGAATGAATTCGCTGCAACAAAAGCGCGAAGTCCGCCTTCGCGGACTGCCGTCGTGCAGGGTCGGCTGTCGCGCGCGGCGCATGTCTCGCCTGGGCTCGCGTGGGGCCGGCATTCATGCACGGACGCCGGCCGTCCGGAGTACGCGAAGGCGCGCGAAGGCGGACTTTGCGCCGTTGTTGCCGCGGTGTAAGCGTTCAGGGGGCAAAAAAGAATTGTAGACTTTGTTCACTAGTGCCACTACATATTGTGGCTCATGAGCATAGTCGAGCAACTCGAAG
>Ga0247770_1000073_pt1 | contig 85335 bp, 89 predicted proteins | sample UWRJL136409B6_FD_179943 | JGI IMG/M metagenome (GOLD analysis project Ga0247770, IMG submission 179943) | Plant litter microbial communities from Arlington Agricultural Research Station in Wisconsin, United States - UWRJ-L136-409B-6 | ecosystem: Environmental > Terrestrial > Plant litter >...
AGCAACGAGAATAACAACGCGTCGTCTGTCCACTGCGGGCTCCGTCCGCCCCATCACCATCGTACCTCCGCCCGTCGCGCCGCCGCAAGAGGAACACCCGCTCTTTCGTGTCCAGCAGCCTTCGCCTGGGACCCGGGCTGACGAGTGGAAGCGGGACTCGGGACTTGCCCGTTCTTCGTCTTCCGCCACGCTCCGAGAAGAGGACGAGGAGGACGTTGTGTACCAGAAGATCCTCGACGATATCGCCGACGCACCCTCGGTCTACTCTGGCGACGAGCAGCAGAGTCCCACTAGCGACCCGCCATCTCCCATATTCGATCATCCAGACCCGACCCCAGCCCCTCTCAACCTTCGTTCCGTCCCACAATCCCCTGTGTCACCAATTTCCCCGGCCGAGTCGCCTTTGGAGTCTCTCCCTCTGCCATCGCCAACGCCTACGCGGGCATCCTCGTTGACCAGCAAGCTCGGGTTGGGGAAGACGTTCAGCATCCGGTCGGCAGGGAAAAGGCGGTTGCGGAAGAAGACGCGCAGCGTGGATAACTTCAGCTTCGGTCTCGCGAAAGACATGGATAGGGTCACATCCCCTAATGCGGGGGCCTCGCCTAATGTACAGCGTCCGAACTCGCCCCCACGTTCAGCACGGCCCTCCGCGGAAGCCAAGGACAATGAAGCTGCCAGGGAATCCCAGGCCGTGGACTCGGATTTCACTCCGATCACCACCTCCATCCCGGAAGAGAGTCTCTGGGACGACTTCAACACTCTCTCCTTTTCGAAGCGCGGAAGTCTCATGTTCGGCGGGAAGTCGGACCCGCTCTCCCTATTTTCGATGGCGTATTACGGCGATAGCAGCATAACACCCCCACGAGAGCTCCCTAAGACCGCGGCGGCGACAGCTACAGTGCTAGCAGCAACCGAGACTACCGACCCCACCGCCGTAACCCCTGGCGCCGGATCGGTAGGTGCGCCGGCAACGTCGCCGGCAGCAATTCCGAGTGATGCGGCCACAAACACCAAACCAAGCGCCCCCGATCTTGACGAGTCGCCGTCGGTGCCCAGCATTCGCGTCGTGTCGATGGACGTAGAGAGGGAATCACAAAAGGTGAGATCGCTCTATGAATCCGGCGAGAGCCTGGATTGGCAGGATGGGGGTCGCGGCTCGTATTGCGAGCGTCTTGAGCCCACCAAGGAGGTCCCATCAGACGAGGAAGAGAACGTCGTGTATGGTTTTTCCTTTGATCGCTCCAGTGTGTATCATGTTCGCTCGATGCTAACTTCGGCCTCGCCGCCTTCCAGCGCCACTCTTTCCTCAGACACTCCACCTCCAAACGGCCCGTCTGCCACTCAATTCTCGCCAGCTATTACGCCTCGTCCGGACAGTTCCTCCTCGCTTCGACGAGATAAGACAGTGAAGGGGTATGAACGTGCCGGCGGTCTGGAGGACTGGGAAGATGTTGAGGGAGCCGACGTTGACCGATATGGCTTCATCAGCCAAAGGAGACCAGGGTCTTCCAACACGGCTGAGACGCCCGAACGGTCATCGCAGTTCTCACCTAATAAGAAAAGGAACGTCTTGACCAAGCGCCCAGGGTCTGCCTACTCGTCGTCACCCTATGGTCTGCGACCCCCGAGCAGGAAGGTTTCGGCGCGCTCGCTGAACACCTTTGCATCCGAGATGTCGACGGCCTCGCGGCGGTCAACCCGGTCGTCTATTCGGTCTGCTACAAACCGGCTACCTCATAACCGAGACCGGAGATGGATGGACGAGGCCAGCGATATGCTTGCCCTGCAGCCTGGTTTATCCGACATTGTCGAGGAGAGCAAGGAGGGCAAGTCCGCTGAAACGTTAAGACGCAAAGAAGCGGAGCGGACCGAGAAGTGGAGGAAGATGGCCAAGGTCGTCAAGCAGGGGGAAGAAAATGGTTATGGCATGGACTTCGAGTTCGACACGAAGAATCCAAAGCTGATCGAACGAACCTGGAAAGGCATCCCCGATTGTTGGCGGGGTGCCGCATGGCACTCGTTTCTTATGGCCAGTGCGAAGAATTGGAAGAGCACGGAAACAGACGAGGAGCTCATGGCCGAGTTTCGGAGGCTGCAGGATGTTGCATCGCCTGACGATGTGCAAATCGACCTGGATGTACCGCGTACCATCAACGGGCACATTATGTTTCGCAAAAGATATCGCGGTGGACAGCGGTTGCTGTTCAGGGTCCTGCATGCCATCTCGCTGTACTTTCCCGAGACGGGCTATGTGCAGGGCATGGCCTCGCTGGCGGCCACATTGCTATGCTACTATGATGAGGAGCGGTGCTTTGTCATGATGGTGCGGCTGTGGCGTTTCCGCGGCTTGGAACGTCTCTACCAGCCAGGTTTCGCCGGCCTCATGGACACTCTCGGAGACTTTGAAAAGCGCTGGCTGGCGGGAAAGGACGTTGCCGACAAGCTGGTAAGTGACTTGGTGGTTGCACTGCAACACGGGGTGCTAATATCTCCCTGTTAGAACGAACTCTCCATTGATGCCACAGCCTACGGCACCCGGTGGTACCTGACGCTCTTCAACCTCTCGATCCCCTTCCCGGCGCAGCTCCGTGTCTGGGATGTGTTTATGCTTATGGGCGAGTGCCCTCCGGAATCATCCTCAACTACCGGAACTCCACCTTCTTCCAGGGGGGGCCAGCGGAAGGCGGCAGAGGGCAGTAGCAGCAACAGCACCAAGGCGGCTTTGCCACTTGGGCTGGATATCCTGCATGCGACGAGTGCGGCACTGATCCACGCGCTCACTGATGTACTGTTGGATTCTGACTTTGAGAATGCGATGAAGGCACTAACGGCGTGGATACCTGTTAAAGACGAGGACTTGCTGATGAAAGTGGCGAGGGCCGAATGGAGGCAGCACCAGAACGACAGCAAAAAGAAGGAGAAGACGTAGAGAGTTTGACCTTTGCAGCAGAGAACGTTTGGGGATCGGTTGGAGAACGCGCTTGATACCCTAAATTGGTTATTTCTTCCCTTTGTCACAGAAGAGATTACGATGGCAGACAGCCAGAGGGACGCATATCCCGACATCGAACCTACTTGACTTTAATTCCCTTTCTTTTGTTCGGGTGTGGTTGGAGGCTGGTGACCAAAAGTGGCAGGGCTAGATGGATAGGGGCCGGGTTTGAGCGAGTTGATCATGTATGGTTGGCACATGTTTGGTCGGTTGATTGATTGATACCCTGGAAATGAGAATGAGGCTTCCACTATACTCTCTCGCAGTTGTGGGCTAGTTATGGCCGTAGGAGAGGAGACACGGGAGCCATGCCATCGCCATCCTTGGCGGCTCGTGATGAGCCACGATAGCATCATTGTATACTATCATTGGGCGTGGTGGCAGAGTGGTCTAATGCGATAGACTAGAAATCTATTTCCCTCGGGAGCGTCTGTTCGAATCAGGCCCACGTCGATACTTTTGCTCCTATCAGATGGAGGTGTTGTTCTTTTTTGGCTCCACGAGGGTTGAGATGTCTGTATGTGCTTGCCTCTCTCCTATCGGTGTGGTCTGACCAGCACAGCTAGTCTTCTCTTTCTTTTCTTCGGCCGTTGAAGTTCTCCGGGGGGTGGAAGGGGACTGTACTTTGGTGGTCACGGAGCTGGCGACTTGACTCGGTCTTACCGTTGGTGGTATTATCATGAGCCCGGGGCTGAGACGGTGAAGATTCATTCTGTGCATGGAGACTAATGAGGGTTCATATGGCGTAAGCACAAGACCGACGAAAGATATGCGGTAATCAACAGGATTATTGGTTGTGTCCAGATCTCTCGCTGCAACAGCCGGCTACTCTTGTGGCTTTGACATCAAGACGTGTGTATCTCCCACGTTCGCTGGCAGGTACAACCTCTCTGAGCTCATCGCATTTGCCGAAAGCCACGGGCAAGGGAGCGATCCATTCTTGATGTGGATGACCCTTGAAATAGGGAAGAGAGCTCGCATCATCGCGCCCACGGAAGGGAAGCACGTCTGCTCTGTTGCGGGGATAGCTTCGCAACAACAAAAGGCACAGTGGCAGAGTGGTCTAATGCGTTAGACTCGAAATCTAATCTCCTAGGAGGCGTCTGTTCAAATCAGGCCTGTGTCGAGTCGTGAGGGATAACAATCCCTGATACCCTTTTTGTCGGCGTGGACATCATGATGGGGCGACTTGTCTGAGGAATCCACCATCGACAAGGATAGACCGTCTCGTAGCTGTCTTTTTGTATTGCGTTTCTTCGCCTATCTTGATGGCAACTCATCGGGTGTTTCGAGGGAAGTGAGAAGGCAGAAACAGCTACTTCCACGGAATGAAATCTTCAGTTAGGGGATGTATCATGGCAGGATCCTGTTCGGCTATGTCCAGTCCTTTCAACTGCTGAAAAACAAGCACGGGGTAAGGCTAGCTTTCAAGTAAAGGCCGCGCACTGTATTCCACAGTACGATTGGAGTTTTCTCCTGCGCGTCTTACGAGGAGGCAAACGAGTGAGCAAACATGTTGACCTCAGGGGCCAAAAGGGGCGAACATGCGCTTCTAGGACGTGGCTCGGTCTCAGCTCTCCCGTCAGAACCACAGCTCTCTCCGTATTTCCCGCTCAAAGCTTCTTCGGATTGATTGTAGTAACAGCATGTCCCGGTAGGCCCCCCCGGAGCAGATTGGTGGCCTCGCTCCTCGGCGTTCCCCTATTCCCACCAGATGCGACACACCACTTCCACATCCAACCTGCTGTCAACCGACACCACCAAACCCGCCGTCTGCGGCTGACTCAGGGTCCTTCGTGGATATGTATGTCTGCTGATCGTGGGGAAGCTGTTGTCATCAGCAGCTAGTCATTTCGGTTGAACTATAGCCGCGTAGCCACTCACCCCTTATCCCGCCAACAACATGACGTGGAGGGTCACGTACAATACGCGAACCGCGCCGACCAGACCGTCTTCTCGCCCGTCAAGAGTCCTTCAAGATCAGCATCTCAGAGCCCTATCCCTCACCGAGGCCAAACAACGCCCGAACACCAGCACCAACTCACAGGCCGCCCACCTGCACCGATGATGCCGAGATGCTCTCAGACCCACGCAGACATCCTCACCCCGCCGCCAGTAACCAACGGCAGGCAGCTCATAAATGAAAGAGGACCCTATGTTGACGGGCAGGTCAGTGTGTTGGCAGCAGATAACTGTCGCTGTTGTTCGGCCCAGTCCCGCCCAGCACACTCGTGCTCACGGCCCATCGGCGATTCCAACATCCGGCGCAGACGCCAAAAGTACGACATCTAGCAGCAGCAGCAGCAGCAGCAGCCTACCCTACCTGCCTACCCAGGTAGCCCAAGTCCCTTCCTCAACCCCGCTGGCTGGCTGTTCACTACAGTGCACAAATTACCATCCCCTCCCCCCAGTCACCATCCCCTCTCCCAACGCCTCCACGGCCTGCTAGCAGCAGCAGCAGCAGCAAACTTCAGAAACAAACAGACGTAATGGCACTTTGACATCGCAGAAGACGACACCAAACAGCCCCATGCCCGACGCCGCTGGGGTGCATACCCCCATCTCCGACCCCCCCTTCTCTCCCACCCCCGCCTGTCCACACCCACACCCACTGCCATCTCCCCCGTGAACGACAACACCCTCACAGCCTGCTCGATGCACTCCTACCTTACCACCGAATCTCGCTTTGTTCCTCACCGCACGCACGCACGCAGTACTCGTGCCTAGAGAGAGACAGCCCGACCCAGACCTGCGCCGTCACCTGCTGCTGCCCTGCTGCTCAGATGCAACCCCGTCTCCACGGTTCCCAATCAGGCAATACGACGTCCTCAAACCGAATACCAAAGGGCCCCGATCTTCCCCATTTCGCAAGGGCATCGGCACGTCCAGTACCCGTGCTGCATTTAGATCTCCTCCGCGCGCATACCCTCCTCCTGCACCATACACACACAAGTATCCCACCGGGCCAGACAGACATCTGCACATCCCACCGGGACATCTCCAACGGCCAAGGTGTAACCCACACACCTCGATGAAGATCCATCAGTAGAAACAATAGTTCGTATTGTACACACACACACACGGACACATGAGGTCACCCATCTAGCTTCTCTACATGTATGCATGCCAGCCCTCGAGGTTGAGGTACACACACTGGAGCTGGGTAACCTACCCACCCTACCAATCCATCCAGCCGCCCATAGACGGGCTGGAACAGAAATGTGGAAAAAAGAAATGGGGTAATGCCAACGCAGCCCGAGTCTCACCAGCCACTCAGCCGGCCACCCATCCAGCCGTTGATCTCCAGCGCAGGCGCGAGGCGCAGCACTCGTGCGTAACAGAATCGGTTATCCTTCAAATAACCTCACCTAACCTAACCCGTAGGATTCGGGATCCGGGACACATCATACTGCGGAGGTAAGATAATAACCCGTCGAGCAAAAAAAGAAACCAGGGAGTTCGAGACTAAGTCAGTCACTCTAGGTTTCTGGTTGCTAGGTTGTTGTTCCATGGTGTAATTTTGTCTCGAAGCGCCATACTTGCAGCAGAGACCGTGGTGAAGCTTTGAAGGAACGGGGGTCCGTGACACCCGCTTGTCGGCCGCGGGACAGAAGAGAACGAACGGACAGACACGAAACTGAACTGGCTGACTAGGTGGCCGGCTGCCGCCGCGGAACCACGGTTTAGCAAGCGCACTTACGCAGTAGTTAAAAATAGCCGCGCCGCACGTGTCTCTGTTACAAGTAGAGAACAAGACAACGCTCTGAGGTAACCATGACCAGTTCTCCAATTTGTCCGAACAACAGGGGGCATGAACCATGAACCGCAAACTTCCAGTACCACAAACTGCTCGAAAAGCATTTTCTGGCCGAGTTGGCTGATTACAACACTGTCGTCGTCCATGCCGCGTGAATTCGACAACGTTTTGGCGTCTAATTTCGTCCCCCCCCCACAATCCGGCCGGTCCAGCCGCGCGCACGGAAAGGAAACGGGGCGTCTGTTTGAGCAGTCGGACCGTCCGAGCAAAGCATATCTCCCAAGAGCGGGAAGACTCCAGACCGAGTTGCATTCCGCATGTAGAAACTCAAGGGCGCTTGGGAAAAGGCTCGATGGGTGGTGGGGTGGGTGAATAGCCAAGGACAAGGATGCGAGAGGAAGATAACCGAGAATAGATAGATGGATAATAAAGTTAATAGATATCCACGAACGCACTTGCGTCGCTGAGTCTTGCCGTTCCGAAGCGAACGAACTACCCCAGACGTAGCGCCCCCGTCTCGGCGGGACAATGTCGAACCGCACTCCACGAAGCATGCACACCATCTTGCCGCCGCTGTAATCAAATTGAGATGTCCCAGAAAAGGGAAATGCCGTCGAGTACAGTAACAATTGCGGGCGTTGGTACTATGGCCGTGTTTACCTTCCCCTGAATACCCAAGAAAGGGAGCTGTAATCTTGGAAATATGGTTTGGGCTGAACCTGCATTTTGCCCTCGGGGAGATCCAGCCGCGTGTCCCTCATTATTAGCCGTTTGCCAGCGGCGATGAGGCTTGGTAAACCAGTGAATCTGGGTCTCACTCTGTCCTGCGCCTACGCCTGCGGGATATAGAGCCCGATACGAGGCCAGCTCAGCGAGCATGTGACCTGGTTCAAAGGCCGAGAGACACGGCATGACACCGCGAGATTTAAATCTCAGGAATCGATCGTTTGGGGTAGCCCGAGGCATTCTTCTAGAAGCTACCAATAAAACTCCAACAGGATAGCGGCTCACGCTGACAGATGCTTGAAACCAAGTTGGCGGAGAGGCGCGTTCGTTTAACCTTCACCTGACAAAGTTTCTTCCGAAGGCCTCACAACTCGGGTTGACATTGTGACGTGGGAGAAGACGGCATGATGGAGGATGAAAACTGTCGCTGATCTACGCCCGCAGGCTCGCCTGTTTTCCGACTCTGTCGAACAGCAACGGTCAAGAGCAAGGGCAGAGCCGGACGGTAGGACTCTGGCAAATACCGTGCCGCTTGCTGCCAGACGAACGAGTGTACTCGCGAAAATGTCTGCCGAGCAAGATCACCCGTATCGACAAGGAGGATCCACGTGGTGACGGCAATTCCTCCCCCTTGGCCGCCCCTAGTCGGACCCGCGCCGAATGGAGAACTGTCGTGGCCGGATCGGCTCAGAAGCTCGGCTTGGTTTTCTTGGCTCCCTGTTGGATAAGCGCCGGCTATCGTCTGTGCTATAACGCTTCCCGTGGCCATCTGATATACGGCAGCAAATTTTTGCTGAGGCCTGCACCGAGCTCGGTCGCAGACGCAACGCCCCGCGTGCTCGACCAATCCAGCCGGATCGCAGACCTCATATCGGAGATGAACAAGGGCCCCATATTAGATGATGAGGGAGACCCAAACTTGTCGAGCCGCGCGAGACACGTAATTCAGACGCTCAGACGCCTGACGCGCGATCATGACCCGCACCTTGAGCGATTGATGGTTGTCCAGCTCTAGCCGGCGTTCGTAAATCGGCACGCATTGCCTTGCACGTGCAGTGTAGCATCACACTTTTTGCCGCGGATCATGAGCGGCGGCTGGTGACCAAAGCCGGTCTCGCAGCGTTGCAGTCCATTTACTGGACTCGGAGACAGCCGTTCCAAGTGGTCTCGAATGGGACCGGTGAGGCATTGGATGGGGCTGCTGAAGCCGCAGCTCAGGGCGAACCGGATGAGAGGGATGATTCCCGTGCCGCCGTGCCGCCGTGCCAGAACCTAGATCTCGAATACGGCCGAGACAGCTCCATTCGAGTGGTGTCTCAAAGCTTTGTTCTTATGCCGAAGAGTAGCGACGCGCGAGCTCAGAGTAGCATCGCACAGCTAGCTAGCTGAAGGAAAATGCTAGCAGTGATGGTTCATGCACGGTAGTAGGTGGCCGGCTGATCGGCCAGTCAATCCAGGGGACCGCCCGGCCTCGGGTCCGAGAGATGGCATCACAAGCACCGTGCGGGCGCCGACAGGTGTCGAGGCTATGGCCCGCTCGCAGCGCGGCCACCTTCGCAGTCGGGTGGTTCGTGATCGCCTGATTTACCTCAGCACAAGGGCGTCGCTTATCTGGTTGGTTGTACCAGCCAAAGCGATGCAACTCCATAGGGCCGGGTCCCCACCCATTCGAGAATCGAGCATTGCCGAGTGGCGGCTCGTAGATTAACTGGGCACTGGTTGATGGACCTTCGATCGGCGGCCCGCGCAAAAAATGCCATTGCAATGGAGGGCCGAAAGGGTGCTTTGCCAACACGGGACGTGGTGAAGGGGGAAGGAACAGCGGGTGCAGCGGGCAGCGGGCAGGCGCAGAATGCAGCACGCAACCTCGGCGCGTTGACTCGACGGCGGAGCGTAAACAATGCTGCACACCATATACAGTATGTCGTAGGCGAGGACGTGAGTTTGAGGCTTGAACGCGAGCCGTCGGAGTGTGGGTGGTGGGAGAACCATTGGAGGGTGGCTAGATGGCGCCAACCCGCATTCGGCTTCCCCAGCTTGCTGGCCTGCCCCAGAAACGGCTCCGACAATCCCTGTCCTTGCTGGGGAGGGCGGGGAGGAGGTGAGGTGTCTGCGCAGCCCTATAATAAGTAACGTCATTCACGCCATCCACACCCCTCCCACGTCGCCGTTCCAAATGCGCGCCGCTGTGGCACTAGGCCAGACACGGGGGGTTGTTGCTAGGTGCCTCCTCTGCTCTGTTGCTAGAGGAGCAAGTGAGCAAGCCCGGCCTCGACTGGGAGAGGACGCACGCGGACTGAGAAATGGAGTCCTTCAATGCGATGCGACGCTCCTGCAGCTGGCGCGCAGCAAACTGCAGCAAATCAGAAAATGCCCGACGTCCATATCGAGAAGCCCACCCGTTCCGGACAAGTACGAAGTACACAGTCCACGGTCTACACGTGCGAGGCTTGCCCTTTGGTTGGCGAACAAGGCCGAGGCCGTGGCCAGCCATGCAGATAGATGGCATGCTGTTGCTTGCCTTGATAGATATCAGATCGACCGCGTATTCGTCGATTGAATATGCTGTTTAGCCCCCCCCCCCAAGTGGCTTGCTTCCCTCTCCATGCAGATGCCGTCAGCGAGAACAGAAATAGCAAAGGGTGAAAAAGAAATAAAAGAAATTTATCAGAATGGACAAATCCGAAGGGCTTTTTGGAGGATCTTTTTTTTCTCTCTCATACGGATCGTCCTCCGAACGAGAGACATGCGGCGAGACATTGGATGGGACGGGTGAGACAGTCGACAAATCACTCCTCTTTTTGCTAGCGTAGCGCGACGGGTTACGACGTCACAGCGGGTGCGCGGGAGATTTCCTCCTCCTCCTAAGCCGCACCAGCCCAGGCTGCTGTGTTGGAAGAAGCGTAAAACGGCAAGACGTCCCATCAATCGCCACACTCGGTAAAAGAACAGGCGCGGGCAAGCGCTTGGAGCATTGGGCGAGGGTCGGTTGATCACTGACACGCGCGAACCGCCCTTGTCCCTGCTCCCATTGACAGCCCAGACGGGCCGAGCATTGACAGGGTCCTCTGTACCCTTCTTCCCATTGCTCAAGCAGAGGGGTGGGTGCGACGGATTGGGAAAGGGGAGGTATTTCGTACCGGCCCCAGACAAGCCCCCGTCGCCCAGAGGCACTGCACACTCTACGCAGTAGAAAAAAAGCAGCGGGGCCGCAGACAGGGGTGGTTCAGTCGGGAGATCTTGAATCCATGTGATTGACGAGTTTCCCGTTCCCGTCTCGTTGGCGATGGATCGTGGATCGCGCCGGCGGTCTTTGTTGCGTGGCTCTGTGGATTTGTGGGAATTACAGGAGTGTCAAGTGGAGACGCGAACCTCCCTGGCCTGACTCTCGTAACCAAACCTTCGCTTGCTGCTTCCAAGGCAGGCGCATTCGGGGACCTCAGCAACCCAGGGATTACCCAAACGGGAGCCTCCGGCATGAGATGACAAGAAACAAAAACCTTGGAGGGTTGGACACGATGGCTGTCACAAGCCGACAGGATACCGGGCATGTTGTCATGCCTGTCAGCAGCTTCGAATCTTGAGCCTGGGCACCTCGCTTTCGAGGACTTTGGAACGTGGTTGTGGTGGGAGCGAGCACGCGTCCAACGCGGAACTACAGCCAATGCGACGCTTCGTGCCCCGTCAGCCCTGTCTCTTGCCTGTCCTATCATTCTGCCACTGTCCTGTCGGGTGTGTGTTGTGTGACGACAACCAACAACAAAACAACTTGCGAGGAGGATCACATCGGTTGCAGCAATATAACAAACGAAAAGAGGTGCTCCTTATTCACCACCGTTTTGAAGAATATCTTGATGCATTTTACCCACACCCGGCACAGGACATCGACCCGATCGGTATGTGGAATATCGTTACACAGAAAAGGCTCGACGGCTTCGTGCGCTTGTTCAACAACCCTAAGCTGCCCAGATCGAGCAAGTCCAATTCTGACGGCACATTCCGTCTGTAAAGCCCCCGTCCCGCCCCAACAACCCCAAAACCCTCCCTTTGAGCGCCATCCATGACCACCCTCCTGAGCCTCTCTCAGTGCTCCTCCCCGTCTGTGTGACCGTTAAGAATTTCGCCCGGGTATTCTTGCCAGCCGTATCCCCACCACAGTCCGGATAGAAGAACTCTCATGCTGTCCTGTCTTATTGCCCAAGTCCATCCCATTCCTGCATGCCCCGAGAAAGCAGGGGAATGGGTGGAAAAAAGACTGAGAGAAAGCTCCGCCAGAAACTCCTCCTTGCCCCTGATTTTATAACTCCCGCGGTTCATGTTTTCGTGTCCCTCAATGATTTTTGGACCCCACTCTCCGCCCACATATGCCGTTCATTCGTTTCGTGAGACATTACTAAAAGTACAAATACATGCGTAATCCGAGAAGCGCTCGGTTTTTAGTACAGATCAAATACACAACGGGGAGAATATGCAAAAAAAGGGGGGAAGTCCGTAACGGGGAAAAGCGGGAAACAGGGCACCAAACCCAAGGGCCCGTCTCGCATGCGGACGATTCGTGACATGATCGGTGTCGGCAAGCCCCCCTGTCGCGGCACGGTAGCGGACTGATTCTGGATACGGCAGCTCGGCGGGACGCCGCGCAAGAATTCCAAAGCCAAACAGGGCCGCCATCAGGATAGTCCGGGGCAAATTGACAATGAGCTCTTGCTTGTGATCGCGTTTGTTACTGGGGTCGTAGGATCCTTGATTTCACCGTGCAGCAGCCTGAGCGACGCTACTTGGAAAAGGATGGCTGGCGAAAAGGTTTGCGACATTTTCCCAGTTCCAGGCGCGCCAACTCGCCAACCCATGTCCTGTTCCTGTTCCAGCCCCACCATATCGTCAGCGCAGGGCCCTGGTCAACAAACAGGAAGATCCATGGAAGCCCGCCGTTTAATAACGGGCGATCGCTAGCGGGCTGGCTGAAGCGTGACTGGGGTCGGAGAGGCTGAAACGTGGGTGAAATTAAGGTTCATCAGTCGTTATCGCCTGCTCGCGTGGCTGCCGATCCTCCACCGCGCGTTTTTTCTTCCGACGACCGAGGTGAGTTTCGCCTCGACCCTTCACCGTATTGCTGGTGTCTTGTGTCCAATGACGGTCCCGGCCCCGGCCCCGCTCCAGCTCCAAATTGCATCGCCCTTGGTGACGGTGGATTGTCCGACAGTAACGATGAAACGGAGTGCGCGCCACTCCTTCCCATCGGCTGTTGTGGTGTCTGTTGCTGCTGATGTTGATGCGGGGGCTGCTGTGATGAAAGCTCCCCGGCCTCTCGAGGGTATCCCATTCCCATTGGGTGCATGGGCGATGCTTCTCTCTGCGCCGCAAAACCATCCCCACGTCCCCTCGCTCGATACGACCCCAAATCGCTCCGCTGGCGTGAATGGCCTCTCCGCCGCCCCGGTGGCGGATTGGAGAGTCCTGTGCTGTGCGAGAATGGCGGTGACCGGAACCGTTGCGAAGAGCTAGGAGGCGGTGCTGGTTGTTGAGGTCCTGGAGCTTTCCGTTTCCGTGGTGACTCCCCTATTGCTTTGAACAAGCCAGTTAGCCCGCAAGATTCTCAAGAGCGCGATTTGGTCTTGGACGAACCTGAGGGCGTACCTGGCTGATCAGTAGCCCCCCGCCCTCCTCCTCCTTGACTCGTCGGGGGCTGCCAGTGGTGGAAATAGATCGAGGGCGAGGGCTGCGCCTCTTGCTGCTGTTGCTGCTGCGAGAGCCCCGGATGAGATGTCCCTGTTGGTGGACCCGCCTGTCCTGGCAGTACGTTGGTGTTTAGTGCAGGCAGATTTGAGGTGCTCCCTTGTGGCGGCCTGCCCCCCATCGGCCCGGGCATGCTCTGTCCCCGTGGTCTCGTCGGGGAACCTGGGTAACCCGAGGCGTACGGGGGACCTTGTGCGGAGCCTGGCGTTGAAGGCACACCGCCTCCGGAGTAGTGGGGATGTGTCTGCGCCTGCGAGTCTCGCCTCTGATGCTCGGGTGAGATCGGTCCTGGTGGCATCAGCGCAGGGGGGTGCTGCTGCGGCTGTTGGGACTGTGAGAAGTACTGCTGCATCCAATCCAAAGCTGCCTGCGGGAGAACTCCGCCGCCCATTCCCGCAAAGACAACTGGCACCATTGGTGGCGGAATCCCCCCTTGCAAAGACGTTCGTAGAATGTCGTGTTCCATTCTTCTCTGCTCGAGGCGGTAACTCTCTTGGCGCGTCTTCTCCTCCTCTTGCTTCCTTTTCTCCTCTTCCGTCTTCGCCACAAGCCACGTCCGCATTGACTCCTCGTGCTGCCACGAAGGGGCCGGCGGAAGCTGCCCGTAGCTATGAAGCTGCGAAGGAGGAGGCGGCGGCGGCGCTTGACCCACGGGCGGAGGCTGTGATGTGCCGGATCCAGGAGGTGGTTGGACTGAAGTCATGGCCACCGGCGGAGGCAGGCTGCGGTGAGACGTCGACATGGGCTGGATAGATGGGCTGCCGGCCGGTGGATAGGCGAATGGTGTCTTGTGCTGGCCAGAATCCTGATATATCAGGGGGGGGGAAGGTCGGGATGTGCTCGGCGGTGTGGGTAGATCATGGACGGACCGGTAGCCGTACTGCACTGGCTTGTTGATGGTAAGCATCCTCGTGTAAGTTAAAGGGCTAACGGAGAAGCGAAAGGGAGAGGGCGCTCTGCGGAGGCAGCAGGACGAGGGAGTGGGGAAAGGGGGACCGAGGGATGTCGAGGGGTTTTGAAGAAGGGGTGACGGCAAGATAAAAAGACTGGGGATGTGGAGGAGGTGGAAATAACCTTCAGAAGAGTAAGCTGGTAGTGGCGGCCAGCCCAGTAAGTGGTAGTATTGGGAAGGGGAACAGGCGGGGCGTGTGGTGATGAAACGTCGAGGTGTAATGCCCACCCTCATTTGGCCATCGGTGCCGCATACATATATGTACTTAGTATGGTAGGAAATGGCGAGTTCAACTGAGGGAACGAGCAGGGCCAGGGCAACAAAGTAGCTACGCTCCAGGCGGAGCGACACTAAGGCGGCAGAGGCGAGGGTACCCCTGGCTCCGTCTCTCTTTGCCCCGTCCCGATCTTCCTCCTGTACGCAGGTAAGAGGCCGCACCTGTTCGGGCGATGTGGACTCCCTAGCGAGATCCAAGTGCGGCAGTCCCGGTCCGGATCAGACGTGACTGGAGAATCAGCTCGTGATGGTAGCAGGACCTGCCAGGAGGGAGATCACCATCTGGGAAGCCTCCAAGCCAGGAGCAGGCAAGCTGTTTAGGCAAGAGGCGAACGGGAAACAATGTGGAGAAAAGGGTGTGTTCCTGTGTTATTTCATTTGGAGGCAGGGCGTGTCAGAAAGAGATCCACGCAAGGATGTAAGGGAGATGGAGCGCCGCTGGTCGTTGATGCAGCAAGCAGGTCGATGCGAGAGGGAGGAACCGAGTAAAGACAGGCGGTAACGACAAGCCGGCGGCAAGAAGGGAAATGGGAAAGCAGACAATGTCGAGCCAGAAACCAAAGCGACATCAAGAACAACAAGAACAACAGGAGCGCCGATGAGCTAAGATGCCATAGATCTAAGGAGGGGGTTATTGGTAAAAACCGGTGGAAAATATGGGTTTCCCAGCCATCGATCTCTGTCAGTAAGCATCCTAACCTGTTGGGGGGACATGTTATGGCGCCTGTCCATGCCCCCGGGATCTCAAAGACAAGGCTGGCTGGCGGCGTGTGGTGATGGAGATGGAGGAGTGTGTTGAGCCTGTCTGTTTTTAGTATATACTATGTAGAGCCCTGTCGTTTTCTCTTGCTGCTGGCTGTTACAGAACCTTGAGCGGACTGGGGCCGTGTGAGGAGCATGGGGCCACAACACAACCAGGGTGGGCTCAGACTGCAAGACCACAACGGGGCAACAAAGTCGGACGGCGAATCAGCGCCAGGCCCCGAGGCGTGCACGTAGTGTTTGCAGGCTTCCGGCTTCCAGGCCTCAGAGGAGACATACATGTCCCCCCTCCTCCCTACGCCACAGTTAGCCCAAGAAGATCTTGCTCAACTCGCGTCAAACCTTGGTTGTCCGAACGGCCCAGCTGCCTAATATGGCTGGCTCGCTCGCCCAGTTCGTTGCGGTTGCGGCAGCGAAGCGCTGTGCCGGGTGGACCGAAGGGGAGAAGCGGGACCGCGAGCATGCCCCGCGTCATGATGAGTGAGGAGAGCGTCGGCGGCGATCCAGATGCACATCTGGGTACTTCGTAGACCGACCCGATTCCACCCTGACTAGACTCCATCGATGTCTTTCGAAGAACCCTACAGCGGATCGATCCTAGGCCATCAGGGTCGGGGCGGGAGCGTCCAGCAGCGTTAACCGCGCAGGGTGGGAGCACGCTCTCGCAGCAGCAGAAAGGTGACAGCTGGCGGCAGCGTGGGCTCGTCTAACGGCTAATGAGAGAGGCGCCCCAGCTCCAAGCCCAAGACACTGCTGTGGTGTGAGGACAGCGGACATACGCTGGAGCATGCGCAGTCCGATATCGTTGAACCCCAGCGGCGCGCATGAGTTGTTAGCTCCAGGCATGTTGTGGATCTCGCGGTAGACTCCGGCCATCCAGACGCGCGATCGAGGCACTGTGCGTTCAATGCCAATGCGCGCTCCTCCCCCCCCCACCTGCGCTTCTCCCGCGACCGGCGGCGTCGGCCAGCAGAAAGAAGGTGGACGGCAATCGACTCCGAGATTGTGGCTGCACCGTTGGGATACTGCAAAAAAGCGGCGTTGGCGCCAGCCAGTGGCAGAGAGCAGCGACAGGACGGGAGCATGGGCCGCTTTGACAGCGCGAGTAATGCATCCGACATGGACCGGCGATGGATTAGTGCGCAGCAACGGCGCTCACGGACTGGCAGATTCGAGATGCTAGTCGCCAGAGAGGGTAGCGGTCGATCTTGCGTGTGCAGCCGCGCATGTACTTCGTACTTCGCTCGGTACTTGGGCCCAACATTCCCAAAGGGAAGGGGACAGACGCCTCGGGCTCGGTTCTATGATCTAACGTTATGATCTCTGCGGCTCCCGCTACCGCCGTCTCTGCCGGGGCCCACAGTGCCGCGCAATGTCGAACCCGTTCCTCCACTCTGTGGAGCGGAAGTGAGGGCGAACGACTAGAAAAACGCCGCAAGAGGTCTGCGAGAGCTGATCGGACCAGACGATTGCGGATCCATCTGTGTAGACCCAGAGAAACGCGTGGTTTGGATTTGGAATGCTGCCAATAAGGGTTCCTGGGGGCAGGGAACGCCGGCACTTGCACTATAGCACCCACCATTAAGATCTCACCTGTCCGGGACGAACTCTTGTTCGGATGCGCACAACCAGATTTCGGGACGAGTGGGTGAAAGGAGACCTGCTGAGTTCGAGGCGTGCGACACCAAGCCCAGGTACCCAGGCACCCCAGTACGTTGCACCGTGGTGGGGGGAGGGGCTTTCTGTGTGTGGCATCTCAGGACAGATGCCAGAGCGCACAGGGTGCTTTTGACACTGCAGGTGGCAGCAGGTGTTAGAAAAGTGCCAAGTGGTCCGACCACCAGACACCAAGCACGGCTCCCTCGACAAGACAAGCACTTCAGAATGGGTCGCAGAGAGTCGCAATAGTCACAGAAGATCGGAACCAGAATTAGTGAAAAAAAAAAATACTTTGAGAGCAGATGGGGAGGGGGCCGTGCTTCCGTGAATTCAAACGCTTTGCTCTGCTTGCCGTCTTAGGAGGGGAGGGGCCCACTGTGCGGCTTGTCCTCAGCAGGCAGAAAACAGAGACTACCTATGTTGTCTCGGACCAGGGCGTCTAAAGCATTAACAGCAAAATGATCTGGGACATGGTATACACATTATTGTACTCCCATCGCCGTAGCGCAAGACACAGTACAGACGTTCTGCCGGGGCATTGTCGGTGAGATGGTGATGCGGATGCTCTGTTGTGCTGGGTAGGTGTGTCTCAAGCGGAGCTAGAAGGCACGGCATCGACGCCGACAAGGTCAAGCCGGTCCCAGCAAATTGGGTGATTGCGCGCCTGCATGTCAATGCCAGTTCAAGTTTTTATCATGCCATCATTTCGCGGCTGTCGTCCACCGACAGGGCAAGCGCGAGGGAGACGCTCGATAGGACGCTTAGGCAGGTGAGGCAGGCAGGCTGCGCCTACCTTCACGCCCATCTATACCGGCCTTCTTCCGGGATTGCCTCCATCTTCCCGGCATCAAACCTACATCCAAAAAGAGCGGTACAAGTACTTGGCTATCTCCCCGCGAATCGGGCCAGGACCTGCCTCGCCTCCGCAGCACATCCATTCCTGGGGAATCGTCGATCATATTCACCACCCAAGGTCTGCTATCAAGATCATGTGCAGGGAACCCGGGCACCCTATGTGGGCGGGCCGGCTGTTAAAGCTGTCATGCACCGAGTTTGTGTGCAAGTAGATCCCTGTTTTACTCTCAACACCTTGGCTCAGTTATCTGCCAGTTGCCGAGTCGAAGCTGATAGCCCGGCAGGAGGTTTGTTTGCGAACAAGGAGTTGGTATCATTCCATAACGGCGCTATGCGGACAAACGGCCACCTTGAATATGCAAATCGATGCGCAGCCAGGGGTTGGTTTGAGCTGCGTGTGGTCGACTGGCAGTCACCCCTTTTGTTTCCGAAACCGAGTGTTCCGTCGTCGCGGCTCTCGAGGTCCCCTGGTGACCATCACGACTGATACTATTTCTGTCAGAGTCATGCCATCTTGACTGCGTCCAATACAGCTGTTTGTTCCCATCGATGGGGCCCTTGTTTCGCCTCCAGCGATAAGATTTGAAAAGGGCCTTGGTCACTGGGTGGGAGGATTTCCTGTTGTCGTTGATGGTCCGCTCAACTAGTCAAGGAATTCCAATAAGCCCAGTAGCACCACCCGATAGTTCGGAAAGGGAATCTTTCGATACAATACAGCTGAGGTTCTGAGGTCAAGTGGCCGGGGATTAATGTCTATCCAACTGTGCTCCAATACACCTTTACAACCAAGCAACTGTTTCCTTCCAGTTGTGGGAGTACTTCCAGTGCTCGACTCGGGGTATATCTAACTACAATGCCGGCAGCGTTAGCATGGGGGTCTTGAGGTCCCCCGGTCTTTCCCTTTTGGCTGGTGTGGCCTATCTAACAGGCAGCAGTCGAGTTCCATCGGAGCTGAAGCATCCTCGCTAATGGACAGGGTGTTGTGTTGCTAGAGCAATAGCCATGATGGCGTCAGACTACACCACACATGGCTACGTGAAGAACGGCCAAGGCAACGCATCGGCAACTACATGCTCATCCATCCTCGCGTCATTATGCGGTGCTAGAGCACGACCTTGAGCCGGTGAGGAACCAGGCAGAAGCAGACAAATTCCGAATCAGATCGTGAACCAACCAATCCTTGGCCGACTATGACAGTCAGCTAAGCTGCGTACAAGCAGCTTCCCATGAATGGAAATGCACCGTTATGCAGCTACTCTGGGTGTCTGAACCCTATTAACGGCAATAAATGAGAAGCATGCCAGATGTGTAGCGCCTCTCCGTCTTTCTGTTGTTAGAGGCGTTGATCTTCCGCCTCCATGAAGGGCTAGACGTCAGAGATCCGAATCCCCCGTGCGTAGACAATTGGTTGTCGAGAGGGCCATGTCTCTAAGACAACATGAAACAACAGAGCCGGCCTAGTACTCGCCGCAAGCTGACCCGCAAGGCATGGGCCGAGCTCCTCGTGCAACCTGAGGGCGTTATTCTCACGGGAAACGTCCAATCTGTATACCATGCAAGGTAATGTCCGAATACTCTCTACTCACCGCGGTTTCAGAACATGGCGGGGATTATACTCAACGCAAGCCAGGGTCGCCGTGTCCAAAGGACATCTTAAAAGGTCACGAGTATATCATTGACACTGCGGTCCCAACAAATCGATTGGTAGCCGTCGTCGGCCGAATTGGTGCTAGCAGCACGGACTGACGCCGCAGGCGGCTCCGCTCCGTTCCGGTACCGTCCCCGGGCCTTTCGGCTATTGGCGTCCCTTGCCAGCCGGCCGGGCTCTCGAGGGTTAGGAATCTGGAAGACAAGTACAAAACGACACAACTTTACGATGGGGTATCCGCGCAATCGGGGCCTACATTTCATGTCGAAATTCGCGGTCTCTGCAACAAGCGTGTTGGGACGAATGCACAGGGCTAACAAGGGTCGCTCGCGGAGCACAGCAACCAGACCCCGATGAGGCTCACGGAATCACAAGATTGGTGCCACGCGACACTCCACAAGAACTCCCCGACTGTGACACCCATGTCCTTGTAGGTGTGTTCGTCATCCCGGCTGGCAGTGCCGAGTCGACAGTGCGGTCTATCCGGACCATCGCCGCCCGAGAAGAACCTGTTTTCTGTCCTCGCGGCGGATGCACCGTGAAAGAAAGCGACCGGACTTCCGACGAACGGAGAGGAATGTGTTGTTGTACAAGATTCCATGAAACAGGTGAGGGCTGCGCAAGCCGCGCCAAAGCGCCTGACCGTATCCAGTCTGCATCCAGTTCTGTCTCGTGTCTGCTGGGAACTCCCCGGCTACTTGCTTGACGGCACCCGGCAGGAGGCCTTTGCAGACGAAGCTTCAACTGGCGATCCCGACTTTCTAGTTTTGTCCACGGGGCCCGGATGCACCCCGGAAGGACCATGTCGAGAATGTGGATAAAAAGGTGTCCAGTTCTCGGCCTTCATTCCTTGGGGCGTCTCGTTCCACGGACCGAGTCGTCGAGCTTCTCTTCTGGTTCAACCAAATCACCTTTTGTTGACGACGACGTTACATCGGCTCACAGCCCACCATGGACCGGCGTTTCATGGATCTCTGCTTCAGAGTGCTCTAGCGTCTTCGCCCGATACCATAGATTCGCAAAGTCTGGGTCGGTTCTTCCCAGGTCGCCGTTCCTGGAGGCCAGCGATAGGGCCTCAGAAGCGGCCCTCTCATTGGTAGCCTCCAGGATACATGCTTCATCAATTGCTGGCTGGATGAAAAACCGGGCGCCGCTGAGACCGATACCACATGGGTGGGCGGCCTTCACTAGGTATTTCCGGGCATGGGAAACCAACCAAACGGCAGAGGTGAGAGACTGCGATCTTCAGGTCCACTTCTGGTCTCCGGTGGCGCTCCGGGTTTTGGCGCTTACTCAAAGCCCGCCGAGTGGAGGGAAAGAGGCGTGCATGCAGAGATGCATCTGATGGGGGCGTACCCAAGGCGGACGGGACATCCGATTGATCGTGCTGGTCTACGCAAAGCCTGCTGTGGAGTGGACTTCATGCCCGACACACGCAGGTGCGGCGGGCATCTACCGTACGCAAGCTTTAACTTGACCACTCGCTCTTTTCCCCTGGAAGCTGGACCAGGAGCCCCGTGGGCGGCGTTCTGGCAAGACTCGTGGGAAACAGATCCCCGAGCCACGTTTTCATGCATATCACCTCCCTCCATCTTACATGCAGCGCTTTCGGAGATAGAAAGGGATAATGGACTGCAGAAAGACCGACGCAGCTTCTCAGACAGGTGCCCTCGGATATGCCGACTGCCCGGCTTGGTGACGGCTCGGAAGTTTTCCTCGTTATCATGTTGTGAGACACCATTGGGCTGCGAATGGAACCGTGGGGATATAATTTCTTATTCCAAGCCAGGGGACCAGAGGGTGGAATTCGTTGCGGTGAATGTGTATGCCTCCTCATCCATGTCCTCGTGTTGCTGGTCAATGTTCGCGCCGTGATGATCCATTGGCTCGAGAGTTTTCCAGACCATGTCAGTTGCCGTACACCACCCACATCCCGATGACTGATGCCTCGAGTCCCAGCCGTTCGTTCGCTGGAGTCCTATCAGGGGCTTGCTCTTTTTCTCTCCCATCTGCTGCACCACGATCACCCCTGGGCTCTCGAGTGTTCGGGATGGACCATCAGCAAAGGGGGCCGTGAGGGAGACACCGACTACACGTGGATGATAGGTAGACTAGACTCCATACATATGGCCCTACGTATCGAGGTAGCCCCCCCACACGCATGTCTCTCGCTCTGGCGCTGACCCTAGCAACTGAATCCATCCTGTGTAGATAAACGAGCCGGCTGGATTTTGAAGGGAAAAGAGAAAGAAAGAGGGGAGGGCACTGTAACTCGTCGACGAGCAAGTAGGCTTTCTCTACTCTTGGCGGCGAACTGGTTGTAGCTCAACCTTTACTCCAGGGCAATGTGATGTTGGACTTTCCTCTACCACCCAAAGGATAGTCTTATATATACACACCTAACTGCCTTACTTACAATGCCTAGCCATTTTATTCGCGTTACACTCCATAATGCAGCAAGGGAAGCGAATGAAATGGAAAATGGAAACCACCTGTATTTCCTTGTTTCATTTATCAACCGCGATGCTTCCCGGTACTTCTTTGCTTGCTGCCATGTGCCTGGTATGAACTACGTCAAAACTCAAAAGCCAAAAAGAGAGACAACCACGACGCCGGTCCATGCTTAACAATAAGCGCCCTCCTTTTCCCCCATCCCTCGCCAGTACATGCACACACGGAATCTCGAACAAAAAAGCCAAGATATTCCCGTTGCCACAACCAACACTTGCTTTGCCTTTGTTTTGGGCCACAATGCAATCCGTCAACTATCCCTCGACACCTGGCAACTTGTTGGAAACAACCTCCTACAATCACCACGGTAGTTCCAGCATATATCCTACTAGAAAAACTTCGAAAGTGCGTTGCTCAAGTCGATAAAGTCGACAGGCTTCGTGACATAGTCATTGAATCCAGCCACGACGCATTTCTCCTGGACGTCGCTCATGACGTTGGCTGACAACGCGATGATGGGTAGCGCAGAGTAGCCATTGCGTGCCTCCCAGTCGCGGATCTCACGGCAGGCTTGATACCCGTCCTTGCGTGGCATGTGTAGGTCGCACTGATATAATGTTAGCCTCCCCTGTGACGTCATCATTGTTAGGGCAACGCAGAGATTGTAACTCACCAAGATCAACGAGTAGTACCCATGATCCCGCCCAAAGACCCGTTCAGTGCACTCGACGCCATCTGCTGCAATCTCAACCGCAATACCAACCTTTCTAAGATATTTCTGCAGGACCTTTTGGTTGACGGGATTATCTTCAACCAGTAGCACCTTATAGCCCTTGTTCCCCATGCGCTTCTCCATGTCCAAGTAGCTCTGCTTTTGGTGTTCAACCAACCTTTGCGCTGTCGACCGGTTCCGATCAATGCTCAAGTCGCGTTCCTTGGCCGGGTCAAAGATGACAGCGAATCTCGACGGCTTAACAGGTTTGTAAATATACGTGACGCGGCTTTCCGAGAGCATCTCCTCGTACTTAGTTCCCACCACGAGTTTCATAACTGCCTGGCGCTGTACCGAATCTGAAAGGATAAGGATGGTTGCTCGACCAACCATGGTGGATCGCATGATCTCGTCCATCAGCTCGATGATCTGCTCGGATGATGGCAGATTGACCACGACGTGTGTGAAGAGCACGGGGTCATCGCCTCCAATCAGCTGTTGCGCCTCCTGCACCGACCCGAGCGCCGTGATCTGGTGCGGAATGTCCTTCGGGAGTGTCATTTCGATATGCTTGGTGGTTGCTTCACGGCTGTGTGTCTGCGGACAGATAATAAGGATCGAATACATCGGCGGCCGAAAGTCGTTGGCATCGGACGATGCCCGAGAAGCGGCATCATTGTTACTGGGTGTCGGTGTCGTGCCTGGGGAGCTTCTGCCCGAGGGCATTTCGAGCTTCATCTGCGACAGATCCTGCCCACTGGCACGGGCCGCCTCACTGAAACGCACCAGTCCGAAGTTGACCGACGATATCGATGAGCGCTCCGTTGTTTGCGTGCGCCCAGAGTTCACTGAAAAATCCGAGCTTCCGCTAGAAGCAACTGCTGGGGATCGGAAACCGGGATCGGTCGTCGAGGGGCTTGCAGTTGGTGTTCTGCGAAGAGGAATAGCCGCCGGTGATTGCTCAGCAGGCAGAGGCACATCTCGGACCAGACCAGGCGTTGGTTGCGGGGGTATTGTCACATCGGGATGATCTTCTTCAGTAGGCAGTCCAAACTTGGCCGTGAATGTGAACGTTGACCCTTCATCCGGAACTGCAGCCCCAGTCATCCAACCGCCGTGGAGTTCGGCCAGCTGCCGCGATATAACCAAGCCCAGTCCACTTCCGCCGTGTTGTCGAGTACTACTCCCGTCTATTTGGCTGAAGGGCTTGAAGATCAGATCAGCCTCTTCCTTGCTAAACCCCCTACCCGTATCAATGATGGAGAACTCGAGCATGATCTCGTTGTCCTGGAGCTCCACGTTCTCTGGCACCGTAACCTTGCACCTGCTAAACACCTCGCCCTGGTTGGTGAACTTGATGGCGTTGCCGATAACGTTGAGTAAAACTTGCCGAATACGAACCTTGTCGCCCTTAACCCATGCCGGAACATCCTCCTCAACAACATAGTTGAGCTCCAGACGCTTTGCTATGGCCATGGTCGACACGAGCTCGTTGACGTCTTCAATGAGGGACCTCGTGTGGAACCACTCATAGTTCAGCTTCATCATGCCGGCATCGACTTTGGAGAGATCGAGGATATCATTGATAATCATGAGGAGGCTGTTTGCGCTGGTCTGGATGGTATTGGTGTAGTCTCGTTGCTCCTCGTTGAGTGCCGTATCTTGCAAGAAGCTGACCATTCCCGAAATGCCAATGAGCGGCGTCCTGATTTCGTGAGACATATTACTCAAGAAGCGACCCTTTGACTCCATCGCCTCTTTCAGCTTGGTCTCAAGGAGTTTCAAATCGTTAATGTCTGTAGCGGAGCCAAAGTAGGAGCTGACACCATTGCCGAAGTCCACATTGTCAATTTCCACACACCGGATAAGATGCCAGCGGTACTCGCCACCCTTAGAGCGCAACCGGATTTCGGTGGTATACGAGAGTCGCCCATTACTATCGGTCGACACCTTGATAACACCCTTTCTGGCCAGCTCGGTGAGGTTGGCAGTGGGAAGCTCGTACATGGAACCAGCACTCGAGCTGTTATTTCGAGAGAGGGCTTGATGAATACCTCGAACGCTGATATCGGGCGCAGCATGCGCGGCTGGCCCCAATGACACTGAAAACTTCCCGAGAGATGTCGAGTGCTCGTGCCCTTTCCGTTCGCTCTTTGCAGCCGGGCTACACGCCGCAGTTTCAAGAGGGACCCTGCACTTGGCGAGGTCGTCTGGGTGGACGAAGTCCATGAATCCCACGCCTAGAACGTCCTCAAAGCTTTGTCCGGTATACGAAAGCCATTGTTCATTCGCGAATGTGATGCCCTCATCTTCTGTGGCCGTGAAAATGATCTGGGGGATCAAGTTTGCGAGGAGACGGTGTTTCGCCTCCGACGCCTCTATCTCTTCTTGTCGTGCTGCTCTGAGCTCGGCAATGTGTTGGTCGTGGATGTCCATGTAGGACCCCAGAAATTGTAAAATGACGCCCCTCTTGTCCTTGGAAGCGACAGCCCGGGCATAGAACCATCGGTATGCGCCGTCAAAACGCCGGATGCGCACTGTCCTAGAGAATTGCTCACCGGTCCTGACAGACTGGCTCCATGTGCGAAGATACTCCTCTCTGTCGTCGGGGTGGATGCTTCCCCAGGGGTCCGCGGCGAGGTCACCCGAGCTCTGTCCGCGGTAGGTTAAGAACCTGCTGTTTACCCATACTATCTCGCCGGTTTGCGGCAGCGCCACAAATACATGAGCCGGCAGAGAATCGAGAATGAGGCCCTTCAGTTTGTCAGATGGCGGTGTCATTTCACCCTGCGATACCGATCCGCTCCGCGATGGCGCCCCCAGTGGCACTCCTTTCCCGATGGTCGAGCTAGGTGTGAGTGACTGAAACGTAGATGCGAAGTCTGCACCGTATGAGTGCAGTTGCGTGTGGCGGTGCTGGATTGCTGCACTGGTGCCGCCCAGCTTCTTCTGGCTTTCGACTCCAAGTAATTGGGGGGCGGACGGTCCGGTTTTATCCTCTTTAGATGTAAGTGATTGCTCTTTTTGCTGCGTGCGCCGCTGCTGGGATGGGTTTGTCGGCGAGTCCTCCAAGCTCCGGCGAACCGATTCGGAGCTGCTCGACTGTGTTTCGGGGCCGCCAGGGCTCAGCATGCCTCCCAAGGGCCTCGCCGACGATCGTTTCTCCGCGGTCGGGCTTTCCCTTGAATTCCTCCTGGTCGTCTGACCACCGCTTCCTGCTGTTGACCTGGGCCCGGTGCTGAAGTAGCTGTCGCCGCCGATGGGAGCCGGACTCGAAGATGTCACTCGCTTCTCCATCACAAAACCCAACGTCGAGGGATCCCAGTTAGGGGTTCCCATGGGCGATCCTGCTACGCTGCGCGACGGGCCTGAGTAGTCACTGGGGCTGGTCATGCTGCCACCCATGGACTCCCGCGAGACAACATCTTCGGCTGGGAAGTATCCAAGAGAAGCTAGGGCGGTTGGGTCGGCGAGTGGACGCCCATCAGGACCGAGCGCGCCAAACCCTGCTGTCTGAGGTCTCCGCTTCTGGAGGCCATTGAGCTCGATCTCCAAGTTGGTATAGTGGCGGCATAGAGAAAAGGAAGTGGCGAGGTGCGGAGCGAGGTGTTCCAGAGAGTGGCGGAGGTTCGATGGGTAGGGGATAATGGGGCTCAAAACCGATAGAATCGCGATCGGGGCATGCTTCTCTTTATGGGGCGCTTCCAAAGAGTGGTTAACGACAGTGGATGCGTCGCCATACTTCCCCCGTGCGAACATCTTTTGCTCCATGAGGGCAGAATCTAGCTTGAAGGCCGGCGTAGGTTTTGACAGCAGCACATGTGTGAGGGGAATGTGCAGCACGGTCCAGGAGTTGTCGATGCCAATCGCCTCGGGCGGTTTCATCGCGTTGTAGTCAGCCGGCGCTGGGGATGGGTTGAACGATTCTTCATCAACCATAGCGTCAGTGAAGAAAGGATTTTCAGAAGAATCGGCCCGTACTGCGGGCGACGGCGCCGGGGACTGCGACCATGGGGACGGTGGATGTTGTTCGTACTCCTCGTATTTAGGAGTTGCCGGCCGGGGTTGCTCCTCCTCCATCATAAATCCAACCCCGCCCCCTTTCTTCTCAGGCGCCTGGCCCCTCGAGGCCCGGCCACCCGATGGAGATAGCTTCGCATTCCCCAGAAGCGTCGACAGTTTCGATGTGGAGTCAGACCGCGGCTTTCTAGTTCTTTTTTTCCCGCTTTCGGGTGAGCGGCTGCCGACCGAGGACTTGGGATGAGAAACTTTAGGCTCCGCCGATGTTCCGTCGAGATAGGGATATGACCGCGTAAGTGCAACAACCCGACCTCGTTCCAAGACACGAACAACTCCGTTGTGATCAATAAGGGGGTCAGCTTCATAGTCGAGTGCCTGGAGTACATCCAACACTTTCCCTTGCCCCTGGCGAGCCGTAAATGGGGCCTCCCAACTGGGTATTTTTTCTCGTTCATCCATGGCGTTGTACTCCTCCAAGGCATCGTGCTCCTCCAGAGCTTGGCGGTAGAGACCTGCTGGCGGTTCTTGTTCCTTGCCGACACCATACGTAGTCGAGGTGCTTGGGTGTGTAGTCTTACTCCGCGTCATATTCGGCCGGCGTAGACTCGGGGGCGTTCGATCAGTCGCCGTCTTTTTGTCAATCCTGTCTTCGTATGCAGTGAAGGAATGCCTGCTCTGCAAGGTGGGCCTCGCCGATCCTCCATCCTTTGGTGGCTCCTCGCTGTGCGAGGACACCATTCGAGAATCGTCAAGGTTGCTCTGATTCATGCTTGAGCCCCTCGCCAGGTACCCCAAGCTTAGGTCGTCTTCCTGGTGGGCGTTGAAGGTCGCCTTTTGGCCCCATGGGACGTTCTCGATATCCGTCGAGTCGGCAGGGACCGCCAGAGTCACTCTCTCGGCTCGATAGACCTCGACCATGATCTGGACGACCGTATGCCACCATGCTTCGAGGCTAGGCTCGGCCGTAAGCATTAAAGACATGTCATAAAGATTGGGGGATGGGAACTCGTGCTGTTCTGCTGGGCAGGTATGTCCAGGCGGAAGGAAGGTCAGTCCCGAGGCAGGGGTGGATGGGTTGGAGGGATAGCTGTCCTGGCTGGGACGATTTTCGAAGACAGACTGATGCGGGCCCGACGGGGTCGTGGTGGGTGACAAAGTGGTAAAGGGCTGGTGGATCGAACTTGGGATATAGCTCGGCGGTGCCATGCGTGGAAAGGGGTATGACGGCGTTCCGGCGGTGGCGGTGGCGGGCCCGGGCGTTGTACCTCCCCGAATGGTGTTACCGGATTCGGTCGAGCTCGTCAGGGGCTCCGACCCGGGTCGGGCTTGGGGTGATATGGAGCTTTCTTCCTGAATGGGAGATATGCGGGACGGGCCCGGACCGGGCGGGGGTGTCTCCCGCGCCGGCGAATCCCTCTTCTCCATCTGACGAGCAAGGTTTTCGCGATACTGGCTTAGCTGCCGTTGGGCGTCTCTCGAGTCCATTTCCGCTTTGTCAGTTCGACTCTGGCCATGATAGTTGGCCGCCGGGACCTGGGAAGGTGATCCAGAAGTCCTAGAATCGTCCCGGGAGGCAGCCGCCTTCTGCTTCGGCGCCGGCCCGTCGTCAAACTGGGAGATGTGAAGCGAACCTGTCCCTCTCCCACCGTCGGTTACGCCAGTCATTTAGTCGTCGAGCAGTTGGTGATGGTCACCGGCAGTCAGTGTCTCAGCATCCCTAACGCGCGAGCAGCAAAATATCGCGTGGCGTGTGCCTCTCTGTTCCTCCTTTCCTTCTCTCTCTCGCACACACACACTCTCGGGCTCTCAGGCTCTCGATGGGCACGGTAACGCTGGCATCAGGCCTCGTCTGGGGCAAAAAATAAAAGTGAAGAGAAAATAGACCCAATGACGTCGATGCAACCAGATGGAGCAGTCCTGGGTTGCCGCAGGCCAGACGTGGCGGAGTGTCGCGTAGGTACGCTCCCTGCGACAGCGCTGAGATGCGTCAAGTGTGGACGGCAGGGTGTGAAAACGGGGGATGGCGAGATCCAGAAGTCGTTTCGTCTGCGGCTGTTTTTTTCGGGAGGAGGTCGCGAGCAGCGGCAGCGGCAACGACAGGTGCAGCGCGAATAGCGGTTGTCACAACGGCAAGTATAGGTATGGAGTAGGTCGTCGTGTGGATGTCCGCAGTATGAAACACGCAACTCAGGTCGCAGCGGGCAGGACGCAGTGCTTGCTTGCTTGACCGTGACAGTGGATTCAGAAGTGGGTGGATGAACCCGCGTGGACGGGCGTGTCCAGGTTCGATGGGGAAAGTTGGCAAACGAACCCCAATATTCCGAAAAAGGAGACTATGACGTTGTTGGCCCTCGCAGTGGTGGCGGGCGACGGGCTGAGACTGAGCGCCTCGATATTCGCGGGAGCGCCTCCAGCATTCGACAACCGCTTGTCTGTCTCCTTGCGAGTCGCAAACGGCAAACAGCCAGAACCCCTCAATGGCAATTCAACACATGGATCAGAGCTCAGAGCAGAGGCAGGATTCTCTCATCGGATGGCTTGCCCAGCACTGAGCACGTTGGGTTGCCAATTCGCAAATTCCTGGATTTCCTACCCGAAAGGTGGGTGCATTGGCCGGTTCCGACAACCCAGACCGGCTAGGTCCTTCCTTGCTTCCAACCTCAATCTAGGCACTGCGCCGCCATGGCTTTTGCCTTAGCTGCCTTACATTGCACAGCAGCAGAGTGAATCACAGGATGGGATTATTAGGGGTCTGCGACCTGTGGGATCGTGTGGCATATCTCCGCCTTTTCACTCCTTTATTACTGCAAGTGATGATGAGGGGCACGGGATTGATATCGCGTCGGGAGAAAAAAAAACATATGGATCCGCTTTCTTGACTGGCTGCCTTGCCTCGAACCCCATTTTGCAACGATCGACAAGGTGAGGGCGCCTTGTCTCCTCACCTTTTACGCGCGTCCGCTGCGGAGAGAGCAGCTGGAGAGCGGAGGTCCAGGCGGCATAGGCGGGCAAAGGTAGCTGGCTGAATCCTTTTGTCTGAATGGAAGCGCCCTGCCAGACAGGCGACTGCGCAAGACCAAACAGATACGGGCAAACACGCCCGTAGTGTAGAGCTCGACCCATTCGCGGAGGGGGAGAGGACCGAAAAGCTGGAACCCCCATGCCGCATGACCAACTCGGCCGTCAGCTTTTGCAGTTTGTCGATTAGTGGGACACTACGTCATAGGAGTCTGAGGCGGCATGCTTGATGGCGGGCCAGTACCAACGGTGCAATTGGTGGAGACGGGCCCCGCTGGGCTTGGCTAAATCATCTAGCTAACCGGCAAGAGCAAAATGGACGCTCAGTCTAGCCTCATCAAACCTACAACCCTAACCCCCTCGATAAAGCTGAATGCGGAAATCTGCTTTCACATCGCCAAGTCCGAAATTTGCGATCCGGGCGGGACGGCACACCCGGAGATTGGATCGCTGGGCATGGAAGGGGTAGCTTTACAGGGCTCTTCTTATAGGCCAGGGAAGCAGGTGGTCTTGAACATTCAACACGTACGATTTTGGCCGAGTGAGTCCTTTCGTGCACTTACTCCGCGGTTGTTCAATCCATTATTTGCGGGCACTCCACTCCACACCTGCAGCACGGGTAGATTGGTAACGTCAATGGATGGTAGCACTTTTAAGATTGGTATCCATTGGTACTTGAGGAGATCCTGTTGGACAAAGGGTCCAACAAAAGAGAAAAAAGGGCCGCCCCGCTCGGTGTTGGCACAACATGGCATCGGAGAAAGCCGCACGTAGCTTACATTAAATCTGAGAAGGAGACTCTTGGTGAAAATGAACGCAATCAATGTTATTTAAGCAAATAAGTGAAAATCAGATAGGATCTCAGCTAGAAGGCTGTTAGCGTGGCTTCGATGTTCTAGAGGCTTGTGAGGAGGTGGAAGCTCACGCGAGAGTGGGCTGTCATGAGGCTAGTAGACTGGGCGGGCGCCGGTAAAGCGGGCTTCTTTTGTACCGCCGCATATATTTTGGATTTGTAGCATCTCAGGTAGCTTGTTATCCTCCTGTTGGTAGGGGCCGTACTCTATTAGGTAGGTCTGATGTTGTCATCGCAAGGGCCGTGGAGAGCACAGACCATTTATCGGTGCGGCAACTGGCGGGGATGTTTTTTACCCCACCGATTGGCCATCCATTGTGGGGGACCCCTACCCGCTCGCTGCGAGGCTGTTAAACTTCCTTCGTTCTCCAAGCAGCCTCGCGAATCTTTCCCTTGAAATAACCATCGGAACACAACGCCCACCATGGCTGACTCAGACGGCGAGTATGTCGGGGACATATCAGACGATGAATTCGGCGGCAATCGCGGGGCTTCGGCAGTCGACAGCAGCTATGGGACCCGATCGAAGGGTGGTCACGGCGCGAAAGAAAAAGGCGACGTGCGCAAGGGTAAGGGCGGTGGCCGCAAGGCGGCTTGGGAGGACATCCAGCGCTCTTGGGAAGATGTAGTTGAGGCTGCCGATGGCAGTCTAATGTCTGGGGTCAGCCTTGAAGCCGAGAAGCGCCGTCGCTTGCTCAAGGATACAACACCGCTTCAGCGTGGCATAATCAGGCACTTGATCTTGGTCTTGGACATGAGTTTTGCCATGGACGAGAAGGACCTCCTGCCAAATCGGTATCGGCTTACAATCGATTACGCCATTGACTTCGTCCGCGAATACTTCGAGCAAAATCCAATCAGCCAGTTGGGGATCGTGGGCATGCGCGACGGCATCGCGGTCCGCGTTAGCGACATGAGCGGCAACCCTACCGACCACATCGAAAAGCTGGAAGGTTGGCGAGAAAAGGAGGAACCGCAGGGCAGCCCTAGCCTGCAAAACGCATTGGAGATGTGCCGCGGAGCCCTTTTGTATGTGGACTTGGGCCTCTTTTCTCCGTATCAGTTCTATTCGGTTTCCCGCAGGCTTTTTCTACCGCTAGCTGTGAATATGCTAACCTGGATGCAGTCACACACCCACCCACGGCACCCGCGAAGTTCTTATAGTCTATGGGGCGCTCTTCTCGAGCGACCCTGGTGAAATTGATGACACCATCGCCAACCTTATAAGTGATCGCATCCGCGTCTCCGTGGTCGGCTTGTCGGCTCAGGTTGCCATATGCGCTGAGATCTGCTCACGCACTAACGGCGGTGAGACAAGCAGCTACGCTGTCGCTCTGCACGAGCAGAGCTTCCGCGAGCTCCTCCTGGCCGCTACCACCCCGCCCGTTACGCGCGCCTCCGAGCAGAGCAATGCCAGCCTACTCATGATGGGATTCCCGAGCCGAACGGTTGCCTCGGCTGACCACATCAGTGTCTGCGCTTGTCACCACCGCCCAACCCGCGAAGGGTACGCTTGCACCCGCTGCAACACCAAGGTCTGTCGCCTGCCTTCCGAGTGCCCCGTGTGCGGGTTGACGCTCGTCTTGAGCACCCACCTTGCACGCTCCTATCACCATCTATTCCCACTCCGAACCTGGGTTGAAGTGTCCTGGGCGGACGCCAAAAAATCAGTCGCCTGCTTCGCTTGCCAGAGTCCCTTCCAGGTCGTCCCCAAGGGAAAACAAAGGGGAAAAGCTGGCGCCTCAACCGCAGTCACTCAGGCGCTGCCCGAAGCCAAGGGTGTCAGTGAGAGCGGGCGATACGCTTGCCAGACGTGCGGCAACCACTTCTGTATCGAGTGTGACGTGTATTCGCACGAAATATTACACAATTGCCCTGGCTGCCAGAGCGATACAAGAGGTTCAGGAGCCGCCGAAACAAATGGGACAGCCATGGAAGTAGATTCGTGATGTGTATAGAGAACAATGGTTAGGCGTTCAATGGGGCTTTAGCGAGGGCAAGAGCGGGATTCAAGGCATTAAACTTTACCTGGGACGCATGGGACTGGTAGAAATAGGCGTATATTCAAACTTTTACTGCATTCATGGAGATGGTACAGGGCCTTCTGCTGAAGGAAGACAGCCCATCCATATGCGATGTGCAGTCATGCGTCAGATATCTTGTTGAATTTCCCCTGGCCAAAAAGAATCGCCCCCGAGAAAGATGCAAAAGCCTTCGGCGTACTGGAAGGTTCCAAAGAAAGGCAACACGACCTCGAGGTAATGCCACGAATCTCTCCTGTATTAAGTTGCATCCCCCCATTGTGAAGATGACATACAGAATTTTTACAAGGGTCTCTTCGCAAAAAGCCTTTGCCGTAAGGCCTTGCTTGAATTCTACCAAACCTCGAGATGGTGTGGAAGAGCTACAGGGTAAGCAGCGAGGCTTGGAATAAATGTAGGGAGGTATTTTCTGGGCGAGAGCATGGCCTTGAGGCAAGGCAAAAGTGCCCGGTACCTAGGTATGCGGTCACATATTGGATACAAGTAACAGAATTTGAACATCAAGTTAGAACTTTTATGGATATTGGCAATGTCTGCAGCTTTTGATATGCTTGTAACATGCCTGTAAAATAGAAAACCAGTGGTCGTTTGTGTCACATATCTTCGTTATATTCCAGTTGAATAGACCGTAGATGCTTCCTCCCTGGTAGCCACGCAGACCGTTCTCTTGACCTATGCCGTCGTCCATTATAACCAGCGAGTACCAACAGGCACAAATAACAACCGCTTCCTCCTGTAGGTAGGGTACATACGTGAACGCTAGTATGCTATCAATTTACAAATTTCCACGCTCTGCTTGCTCTCGCTCAATGGCCTCAAACAAACTCTTGAAATTACCAGCACCGAAACCTTCAAACTGGTTCCTCTGAATGATCTCGATGAACACAGTTGGACGGTCCATGAGTGGCTTGGTGAACAGCTGCAGCAGGTAGCCTTGCTCGTCGTAGTCAATGAGAATGTTGAGCCGCTCAATGGTTTCAAACTCCTCTTGTAGCTCCCAGTTGCGGTAGTCAGTGCGCAGTCGTTTGCGCATGGTGTCGTAGTAAGAGGGCGGGACGGAAATGAACTCAACGCCGCGAGCGCGCATGGCGCTGACGGTTTCGATGATATTGCTGGTGAGGAGCGCGATGTGCTGGACACCGGCGCCAGAATTGAAGAGGACATACTCCTCAATCTGGGACTTCCTCTTGCCCGGGGCGGGCTCGTTGATGGGCATCTTGACAACGTTGTTGGCGCTGGCCATAACGATGCTGTTAAGCGCGCTGAACTCGGTGCTGATCTGGCTGTCGTCGACGGACCAGAAGCGGTGGAATGACAGGCACTGCTCATAAAAAGCACAGGCTGAAACCATCTCATTCCAGTCCTGGTTGCCGACGCAGTGGTCGATACGCGCAAGCGGGACACTGGGTAGGGCTACGGTGGCCGGGGTGGGCGCAGCCGCACGGAAGCCGGGGAGGAATGGGCCCCTGTAGTTTCCGCGTGCGATGAGCGTATGCGTGGTATCTCCGTAGGTGCGGATCACGGCGGTTCGCACGGAGCCGTGTTGCTTGTCACTGAGGGTGGTGGGCGGCTGGACGGCATCGGCGCCCTCGGCAACGGCCTTGTCGTAGACGCCGTCCACACTGTCGACTTCGAAGGCGACGTCTTTGACAGCGTCGCCATGCTTTTCGAGGTGTGCGTGGATCTGGGACAGGAGGTCTCTATCCTCCGGTGCGATGGGGTCGTCTTCGGGCAGGTGTTTGGCCGACCGGATCGGTGACGTGAAGACAAAGCGGACTTGGCCGTTGCCAACCACGTACGAGGCGATGTACCGGCTGCCGGTTTCAAGCCCGCGGTATGCGATAGTCTTGAATCCAAAGAGGTTGTTATAGTACGCGGCCGCCTGCTTGGCGTTGCCGACATACCAGGTTACGTGATCGTAGCCATTGAAATTGTTGCCTGGGGCCTGAACGGCGTAGTCCGCCGCATCAGACGAGGGAGAGTATGCAGCTGGGGATACTTGGGACTCCGAGACGGCAGACGGTGACATGCTCACTCAGCGGGTTATCAGGCGATGGCCTCGAGAAGTGTCAGATATAAGACGGTGAAATATATTGGTACGTGACCTGAAATGGCGGGCAAGGGTCAACGGATAACAAGATTATATATAGGCAGGCAGGAACGGGAGGCGATGGGGTTGGAATGTGGCGGAGAAAGACGAGACTCGGCTCAACCATGGTCAGCCATTGCCTACTAATCCACCGGCCTTCCTTTCTCGAATCGAAAGCTAGCCCAGAAAGCCGGTGTAGCTTCCACCCCACCCATAACAGCGCTCGGGTTCGGGATTACCATCTGTCGCAGCAACGCGGATAACGAGGAGAACGAGTCCCGGGGTAGGACGAGCGGAAAGGGGCCAGTGGACACACTCAATTGGTCTCGCAATGGTTTAACTCTGACGCCCCATTGCCTTGGTGCTGGACTCACCGCATTCGCGGTCCAAACCGAAGACCATAGGGCAAACCTAATCATGAGGTCTTCGCTGCGTGATGACGAGCAAGCCGAGTCAAGGGGCCGTTTGGGTGTGTTGTGCGCCTGTTCGCAGCGAGTGCTCGGGTGCACCAGAGAGGCGGAATCAGACCGTTGTGCCGATCGCTGCCAAAGCCGCCCTGAGCCGCCTTAAGCCGAATGCCGCGCCCAGTATCTTATCGCCAACGCTCGGCTTACAATCCCCTCAGCCGAATGCCGCATGCCGCTGCAGCAGGAAGGTGAAGTGAGTAAGCCCATTGGATTCACCACCGTGACGATAGCAGACCAGGAACAAGAGTTCCGTCAGACCCATCAAATCTGGGTGGCCTGCGTCTCGTCGGCTCCCCCTGAAAGTAGGTGTCAAACCCGCCCACACCGAAGGCTCCATGCTGTCGAACAAACCGTCCGTTGTTGCTGCCTGAGCTTGTCCTTTTGACTCAAACTCTCAGTTTTCACTATTGGTCTCGTCCCCAACGCGTCTTATCCCGAACGTGAGACAAGGGCCCCAATTCGAAGCACGACGCCTGCCGCATTTCAGATCAGAAGACTGCCAACATGACTTTCCTGTCGCTGAGTAGGCGCGACATCGACGTCCTCGGAAAAATTAAAGACCCAGAGTCCGACCCATCCATGGCCGTGTTTATCGACTCAAACATCCCCAAAGACCCCCATATCCGAGATCCGGAGCTGTATGCGGAGGTGTCACAACAAGAGCGTGATATAATCATGTCGATTCAGAAAGTCGAGGCTCGGAACGTCCACCAGCAGTCCACACCAGAGTCAGATGTAGACGTCATCAAGAGCTACCGCGATTGTGTTGCCAGGTTTGGGGATATCATCGAGGAGCGTCCCCACTATGCCAGTGCACGAAACAACCGATCACAAGCACTCCGACGCTTATGCGGCGACACAATGTTGGTTTCGCGGGTCCCACAGTCTCCACAAGCGCTTCTTCGAGATATTGACGAGCCTCAACGACTGGAAATGGCACAGACGACCCTGTCTGATCTCGACCAAGCAATTCTACTGCTCACACCGGCCGGGCAATTTCCAAGAATGTCACCGCAGGCCGCAAAAACTCTGTCGTCTGCCCATACGCAGAGAGCGGCTGTATACCTCACAACTTCCCGGCTGATGGATTTAGGGGCTGTTTCGATACCCGCCGGGAGACCGGAGGTGGGTTGGTCTAAGTTGGAATTCGAAGAGAATGCCTCGAGGGATTTTGCCATGGGAGGTAGGTATGGCAGTGAGATAGCCAAGGTTCTTGCAGTAAGCACGAATCCCACAGCGAAGCTCTGCGGGCAGATAGTACGCGAGGCGATGAAGAAGGAATATGGGCCCGACTTCGCGGGCTGAATTGGCGAGTGTCGTGAAATGTAGGGGCTTGGTGATGACCGGTTGGATGGCTGGTATGAAGCAGAGTCGGCGTTGTTTCAATAGGAAGTTCGATGTTGCAGCGATTGATGCCGCTGGGCCAAATAGCCACATATCACGACCTTTTTGGGAATCCAAGACGGCTAAAAGAATCAGTGTTCAGCAAAAGATGAAATGTGATTTCCAGCAGGCGGACAAGAGCATACCGGCGAGCAGCTTCAATGGTTTGCTGAGTCGTCATGCCCTTCTCCTTCTCCTCGCGATTGATCCTCACTGCGGCAGCGGACACGCCAATTGCAAGGGCAAAAACCGGATCCGCAATGCGGGAGATGATATACGCGGGAGGTGCCATGGCAAGTATAGCGGGTGTTTGTTTTGCAGGGCGATGCTTTTGATTATGTTATGAGAGAAGCCGGCAGCGACCCGAGGTTGGAGAGGAGAGCTTCACATTTGGAGTCTCGGCCTGCAGAGAGGACCCACATCCCACATCAGGACCCGCCAAAGTCGCAAATGCGCACGGACTTGGCTTAGTCATTCGCCATCTCCCTTCGCAGCCCACTCGCTCGAATTTTGACAACCCACAAAGTGAAATTATTTGGCGAAAAGAACCTCTTCCATCACGGTCCCGTCTTCCAACCTCTGCGCCAGCCATCGACAACGGACCGAGGGTAGATCAGGTAATTATTTCCCCAATTCGACCGCATACCTATCGGTTTTCAGATCATTTGGCTTTTGTTTCTAGCAACTAACCTGTGTCCCGCACCTCACAGAACCGACAAAATGAAGTTCCTCAAGACATCGCGAGTCTGCCTCGTCACCCGGGGTCGTTATGCCGGCAAGAAGGTATGTCTCTCGGATGAGACTTTTCTTTCAATCCATGCGACGCGTTAGACATGGAATAGGAGATAGTCGGACGGGAAATGTCGGCAGGCCTGTGGGAGGGGATTGGGAGACGCCTTAGCACCTGAGCATGGAAACGGTCGTGGAGGGTGCTGGCTTTGACGGCTACGCGACACGGACATGAGGGCATATACTAACACACAATGATTCCAGGTCGTCATCATCCAGCCCATTGACAACGGCAACAAGACACATCCCTACGGCCATGCTCTCGTAGCAGGCATCGAGCGTTACCCCAGCAAGATTACCCGTCGCATGTCCAAGACCCGCCAAGAGAAGCGCAGCAAGGTCAAGCCGTTCATCAAGGTCATCAACTACAACCACCTGATGCCCACCCGCTACACTCTTGAGCTTGAGGGCCTCAAGGGCGTTGTCTCTTCCGACACATTCAAGGAGGTCAGCCAGCGTGAGGATGCCAAGAAGTCGGTCAAGAAGGTGTTGGAGGAGCGCTACACGAGCGGCAAGAACCGGTGGTTCTTCACCCCTCTGAGTACGTCGTTTTTAAAGGTCCACAAGCTCATTGCACTCGAAGCTAACACACACCACAGAGTTTTGATCGGTTTTTCTCAATCGGCTGGGGCGGGGCGAATGGGTTCTGGGGCTGTAAACAGCATTCATCTGGGAATTAAAATCCACGGCTCACTTAGCTGAATTTTACGGCAAATGAAACGACCAAAGTCAGGCGTGTTGTGTTGGCCGTGCAGCCCATGAACTCCGAGCGTGCATATCGACGGCGTCTTTAGGTACTTTGGGATGGATCACAGTCATGGATTCCCCATGTTACGGGAAGCTAGAGAGAGAATGATGGGTTTTGAGAGACATCGTATTGTGCTAGCATTTCGTGACGTGACGCGAGTTCGAAGGACGAATTCACATTTGGAGCATCGTGGATACCGGATACTTAGGTCGGAGCAGTTTCACACCGGCACGTGTTCCCAACCCAACCCCCTAAGTTGTCAAGGGATCGCTCGTATATACATCACGCCCAAAGTTCTTGTCTTTGACTTCTTCTATTGTTGTTGAAATAAAGGATATCATGTAATGCCTCTTGGGTTATCATAACGGCTGCCTATGTTCTGTCCAAACAATTTCCATTTACATCTATTCGTTGCACTCTGGTACAGGTGCAAGTTTACATTCGGACCCCAGGTCTTCTCTCTGCTTCCCAACTAAAATCTTGTTGCGTAACAAAACCACACCATTGCTTCGTAAGATATAACCATTTCCTAACAAAGCATTCCCATGTCTTCGCTTCCCCGTCTATGATGGTTTATGAGATTAAAAGCCAGATATTAGGGGTAAAGAGCCAAGGGACAGAGACAAAGGGAACTCCGCTACCACCACTACCACCGAGTTGCCCTCTCTTCGGACACGTGAATGAAAATAAAACAACAATGCTGCCAACTATGTACCCGAAGTTACTGTCATGCTTGTGTAAATGGTGTCGTATCATGTCTCTCTCTCGTAACTTGCCGAGCTTGTTGAGTTGTGCTGTTTCTGTCTGTCCCGAATTAGGACGGCAGAAGAGACAAGGAGGCTGTCCTTGCTCTGCTTGAGACTGGCTCGCCGATTAAATGTTATAAGGGCGGCGAAGGGTATTGTCTCCGTTGCCGTGTCTATCGGTCGCTTTCTGCGATGTGGCGTCGACTCACATGCCAATCTTCGTCTTGGCCTCGTGCAAATAATCCTTGGGGTCGACACCGGCTGGTGCGAGTCCGTTGAGGAGCACGATGATGGTGAAGAGGGCGAGGACAATCACCGCAACACGGCGGAGGACGGGCTGGCGGTTACCGAAATCAGCCCATTGGCGGCCGGCTTCACCAGTATAGCCCTTGATCGCTTCGTAGCCGAGCTTATAGTAAACCATGCCACACAGGGCGATGCTGTATCCAAAGAACTGCAGGCCGGTAACTTGGGTGCCCCAAATGATCATCGAGGCAGCCACAAGTAGAACGTCCTTAAGGACACCACATAGGGTAAGCACAAGCGAGGACGTCTTGCCGATCTGCACGCTACTGTCAGACACACAGGTTGGCTAGTGAGTTACGGCCGGAAATACTTACCAGAAGCACAACTGCAACGTTCAGCATAAAGGCGCAGCAGCCGTTAAGGAAGAACGTAAACAGGCCGACATGGTAAACCTCGGCCATGGTCACCTTCGGAACTTCCCAAGCAAGGGCCACAAGGAAATTCATCGCTGCGCAGACCGGTGCGAAGTAATAAACAGAGACCAAGGGATCCATCTTGAACTCGGCAGAGCTCAGCAGACGTTGAACCATGGTAAGGCGGAGAGCTTCGCATGCAATACCGGCAACCTGGTAGATGACACCGATCCAAACGAACTTGACCTCGCCGAAGGAAGCAATGACAACACCAACAACGATGGCGGAGACATTCAGGAACACCTTCAAGTTGGGCTGCGAGACACCAAGAACCCAGCTAGACAAGAGGACTGCAACAGGTGTGGTCGCCTGGTAAATGGTCAGTAAAGCGCAAAATGTTTCTGCTGACGCTGTTGCGCGCTCAGCAGCAAAAGTGTGCACCGACCTTGAGCATCTGGATGAAGGCGACGCTGAGATATAGATAGGTGAGGTTGCCGCAAATCAAGCTCAAGCTGTAGAAGAAGCCAATCGGAACAATGGCGCGGAGGTAGACACGGCCTGTCATCTTGACGGTCTTCCGGCCGTCCAAGAACGTGGTATACCGGGCAAGGATCTGTGTGAGAATGGTCGAGAAGACCAAGTGGTAGGTAGTCAGAATGACCGGGTACTCTGCGCAGTCTCAGCATCTTCATCATCTTCTGTCTGAATGGCTGCGATCCTTACTGAACTCGAGCGTGGATAAAATCCATTTGTTGAACAGAATGACCGAGGAACTCAAGGCGATCCATGTCCTTTCCAAATAAGTTAGCCGCGTGTGAACACCGAATCGCCATCAATGATCCACGATGCTACTCACGCAACGTAGAAAGCCGAGTGAATCCCAGGTGCTGCGGGCTGGGCCTTCTCGGCCTCGGGGTTCACCGTCGGGAGGATGGCGCCATTGCTCTCGCGGGGCGAGTCTCCTGAAGCGCGATCCTTTTCCTCACCCATTTTGGCAATTGATCAGGTTCTCGGGTTTAATATTAAAGTGTTGTTTTCGAGGTAACCACAGTGGCTGCGGAACGGCAGAAGAAGAATCGTCGAATGCGCACCGGTGTCGAAAAGTCAAAATAAACGAGTGGATGGCCAAGCCTGCTAATATCAGAGGTTGCGCAACTTCTCCACGTGTGGTGAATTGGCGCGGGTTATCGTAGACGACGTTTTCGTCGACTTCAGGGTCTCTCGATCGGGGAAGGGGGCTCGTCGAGGTCGAGGACTCTGGCGCGCAGCTGGATGGGAAGTGGAAAGGGGATCGAGGAAGAGTGGGCGGGAAAAGGAAGATGTGGCGTGGCGTGTCGAAAAGGGATGCCACAATTTTTCGGGGGTGGGCTATCTTGGAGGCTGAGCGAGTTCGCCCAATCAATACCAACGATGTGGGAAATTAGAACCAGGCGCAACCAGGAAAGTTAATACCACCGCACTCACGCAAACAAGCACTTGACACGGTAGGTAATCTGTACATCTGCAGCCTATTCAACACTACAGCGGACAGGGACCCTCGAGAACGAACTCTCACTGAAACCATAGCGTCGCTCATCAGGATCCAGCATACCCACAACTGACGACAATCAAGGGGGACGTTGCCATGGATCGGGGGTTCATTAGTCAATACGAGTAGGATTAGCAGGCCCACAGTTGGAGAGAGACGATTTGCGTCCCGATGATGCGGCAATGCGCACAATGGATTTCATGGCTCCCCTCTCTAGAGTATGTACCTGGAAGTCTGGACCTCCTCCACCACCCTGTCCCGTCTCTCCGGCCGACGACGACGACGAGATCTCGTCAGCCACAAGATAGGGGGGCTAACCACTCCGGGCCCAGGTGTGCAACTATTGACTAGGTGGGCTGAAGCACGCGCGAGCTGAAAAGCCAGGGACATCACTGCGGGAGACGTGAAGCTTCCTTCACCGCGCTCTTCAGGCCGTCTTGACCCCTTCCGGCGAGTTGCCGGAAGGCTCCCTGATGAAGTTCAAGCAGCACTCTGCCAGAGCTGCGAGGTAGCCCCTTTGGTGGGGAAGAAGTAGGAGACGCAAAAGAGATGGTATTGACTAGCGGTCAAATCGGCAACCACCCGTGGGCCACATGCTGTGGATGTCGAACGGTGTTTGCTGGACCAGTCTCTCAACGTGCGTCCAGCCAATCACAGCACAGCTACTTAGGGGGTGTCTTTGTCGCACCCAGCTTGCCCGTAGGGTCCCGGCCTTCTTCCAGCATCCATCTCGACAGTCAATACTGCGCGATCCGTACGTGCCCGCCCCCCATGACGAGTCAAAGGTTTGTTGTGCGTGTGCAATTCTGGCATGATGAACCGCGCGTGCTGCAGTGCTCTGCCGCAACTGATTAGGCTCTTGCCTCGACCTTGGAGGAGCGCGTGGAAGATGACAGATGAGCTTGTGTCCCGGGCGTACTGGCTTCATCCTGACAGCTGCCGGTTTCGAGTTACAACAGAAAGTCGCACGCGGCAAATGTCCGACCGCCATCGGCTGTCCCCGTCCACCGAAATCAAACCGGCGATTTGGTCAGCGGGGGTGTCCTAGCTGCGCTTGCGTGCGCTGAGACTCTGTTTAAGCTCTTGCTGAGCATGGCCAGACCCTCAACTTTTGTATCTGCATCAGCATGCAGAAAATCGCCCTGGTGGTCACACATACAGCTAGGCGCACAGCCGAGCCGTGTTACTCCATGGATGCATCCATGTTGTCTGAAAGGCCTATGTGTCCAGCTTCAGACTTGTCTATCCGGTGAAACAGCAACGCAAACAGCGAGGCATCATGAACAAGGGCAGTGTTTGTGTACCTATGGGGCTCGCCTCTTGCATACTCCGTACCTCTTATCCGCACTGGCTCTGGTGGTCAGCCCAGCCCTTGAAAACCTTGACACCAAAGACCTAAGACTGCGCAAGGCGTGGACGAGGGTCCGTCTTGAAACAGCGTGTGGTACAAGCAACTTCCCATTGCTAGCCGATTTTCTGACTGTTTGTTTGTGGGCTTCAACAGTTACAGCTGTGAGTCTGACGAGATGGCATAACATCCCAGAGGGTTGAGCGGCCCCATGCTCTTTGTGTTTTCCATGGCGGCTACCTCGAGACGGCTGATGAGATGGGCCAATGGCATTCCGCAGGGCAGCACGTATGAAAAGTATCCAGGAGGGAGGGATACCGCCTCGCAATGCGACGCGGACAGTCTCCCTCGATCATCTACAAGCCCGACAGCATGCCGCCGATATACCCCAATCCCCCGGCATTCATGACTATCCTAATAATTTTCACTGCTGATCGAGCTGTTGGAAACAATCACCAGCAATAAGGGTCTTAGGAACTTCCCCGGCTAACCACCATCGACGCCGGCTCGCTGAAAGGGGCACCGTTGTCCAAAGAAGTGGAGAAGGGCTGTTTTAAGTTATCAATTGCTAGAGAAAAGATGGAAAGACCAAAAGCCATGCTGGGTAACTTCGTCATGTTTGTTTTGCTCCGAATCACACTTCAGCATCATTACCTTAGCAGGCAATAGTTCAGAGATGTGATGCAGAGGTGGGATGACGCCCGAAAGGCACAGTTCCAATTCCCCCTCTTCCCCCATGCACCTCGATATTCTCAAAATGGTAACCCCCTCTGGGCATCTGTGGAGCGGGTGCCTGACGGACAGGGATTGTCGATTGCAAGACCCACACCAACCCGGTTTGGGCCACTAAGGGATCGCCCTGCTCAAATAATTTTAACCCCTCTATCGCTCTCCTATTTTCTGGGGCCCAAGATGATAAGGTAACAACAGCGACTAACCAAGCTGTCCTTGGTTGTTCCTGTATTTTCCAAAACAATCACCTCTTATTCATACATTGTTCAATTGCCTTGGTGTGAGCCTTCCTGCGTAGGAATCAACGAAAGACCAGCTCTTTCCTCGCCTGGTGCCAACAAGTTTCGCAACCCAGCCCTCACTATCTCCGAATCGCAGACGATTCTCCACAATGGCTGACATGTGGGTTCGAACGCAACCCAAGGGGCTCAACAGATGTCCTGGTGATGGGAGATTGTAATTTCTGACACAATAACTCTTAGCAATGTCGATGTTCTCGTTATCGGCGCTGGGCCGACCGGCTTGGGTGCTGCGAAGCGTCTCAACCAGCTTGTGCGCTCACCGCCATACCCCGCAATGCTTGCGACAACGGCTGACCTGGGCGATAGAACGGACCGTCTTGGTTGATCCTGGATTCCAACGACAAGGCTGGCGGTCTCGCATCCACCGATGTTACTCCCGAGGGCTTCGTGAGTTGTCTCTTTCCATGGAGCACTGGGCGGCACACCCGCTCCCCAGACGTCGGCTAACAGCTTGCCCCTTCAGCTTTACGATGTCGGTGGTCACGTCATCTTCTCTCACTACAAGTACTTCGACGACTGCATTGATGAGGCTCTGCCCAAGGAGGATGACTGGTATACCCACCAGCGCATCTCTTATGTGCGCTACAAGAACCTCTGGGTCCCTTACCCCTTCCAGAACAACATCTCGATGCTTCCCAAGGATGATCAGGTGAAGTGCATTGATGGACTCATCGATGCTGCCTTGGACTTCCGTGTTGCCAACACGAAGCCCAAGGACTTTGACGAGTGGATCCTGCGCATGTGCGGTGAGGGTGTCGCCGACATCTTTATGAGGCCGTATAACTACAAGGTCTGGGCTGTGCCCACCACAAAGGTGTGAAATATGTACCCCGGGACTCCGAGACGAAGCTCTAACTTTAGACTGCAGATGCAATGCCAATGGCTTGGAGAGCGTGTTGCTGCCCCTGATGTCAAGCAGGTCACCAAGAACGTCATCTTGAACAAGACCGCTGGCAACTGGGGCCCCAACGCCACCTTCCGTTTCCCTGCCCGGGACGGTACCGGTGGTATCTGGATTGCTGTAGCAGACACACTGCCAGAGGAGAAGAAGCGCTTTGGAGGGAAGGGTGAGGTGACCAAGGTCAACGCCGAGAAGAAGACCGTGACCCTCAAGGATGGCACAACCATTGGCTATGGCAAGCTTGTCAACACTATGGCCGTCGATCATCTCGTCGAGAAAATGGGCAACAAGGAGCTCATCTCACTCTCTAAGGGCCTTTACTACTCGTCCACCCACGTCATTGGCGTTGGTATTCGCGGCGAGCGTCCAGAGCGCATCGGAGACAAGTGCTGGGTACGTGTCAGATTTTGACGGCCACCGTGGAGTCGCTGACCCAAGAAACTAGCTCTATTTCCCCGAGGACAACTGCCCCTTCTACCGGGCCACTATCTTCTCCAACTATTCGCCTTACAACCAGCCGCAGGCTGATGTCAAGCTCCCGACCTTGTATTTGGCGGATGGTACCAAAGCGCCGTCGACTAAGGCAAAGGAGGGTCCGTACTGGTCCATCATGCTCGAGGTGTCGCAATCGACCATGAAGCCTGTCGACGAGGAGAACTTGTTGAAGGACTGCATTCAAGGTCTTATCAACACCGATATGATCAAGGCCGAGGACGAGGTTGTGTCGACGTACCACCGCAAGTTCGACCACGGCTACCCGACCCCGGCCCTCGAGAGAGAAGGCGTTCTCAAGGAGCTCCTTCCGAAGCTGCAGGATATGGGCATCTACTCCCGCGGTCGCTTCGGCAGCTGGAGGTACGAAGTCGGCAACCAGGACCATTCCTTCATGCTGGGCGTGGAGGCGGTGGACAACATCGCCACCGGCGCCGTTGAGCTGACACTTAACTACCCCGACTTTGTCAACTCGCGTCAGAACACCGAACGCCGCCTTGCGCTTTCTTTCGACTTTGCCTCCAACTCAGAGGCGCCGGCGACCAACGGGGCTGCCAAGGAGCTCCCGACAAGAAATCGGGCTTCCTCCAAGGTGTCCGCGAGCGGCGGCCACTCGCGCAAGTCGTCCAAACAGGTTAAATAGGGTGGTTTGTTCGTACGCTCTGTGTGATCCAAAAATAACACCAGGTGCATGCTGCGTCAATTCCGCGGCTGCATATGCTGGCAGAGGCTGATTAGTTGATTTTGTTGGAGCTTACTCCATGCTGCGACAGTTTGGCATTTCAGCGAGATGAGTGGATTAGATGGATGTCTGGCTTATGATGTCAAGTAAGTCGCCGTTCTCCATCTCGACGGTTTTGACGGTCAGAGCTTTGCGTACTCTTCTCCTAGGTTAAATCCAGATCTTGGTAGATAGATAGAGTCTAATGAAACCTGCCTGCTTCGGGAGAGGACGATCTCCTTCTCTCCTGGCCGGCTTGTAACGGTAACCCTGCGATCCCTGTGGGAGCCAGTCACCGCCATTACCAATGTTGCGACAGATGCTTGCCATCCGTTACCGATACGGGAGTTACACCAGAACCAAGGCAGTCCACAGCTTTCTCCTAAGCGGTGTCTGGAACTGGCAAGACCCTTGTGCGTTGAGGGTCCTTGGGGTCGAGGCCGCCCGTTCGCCATCTCGGCTGCATTGGTGCTGATGTTTTAGGCAAAAGAACGGAGAGAGTCTTGTTTGCCTCTACCGGTTTGAAGTTTTGATAAACCAGGCCAGACTTTTGTCATCTGCGCTGCTAAGGTACCTAGCCTTGGAGTTATATGTGTTGAGTGTGAACGGGATATAAAAGAGAAAAATAGACACAAAGAAACCTCGAAACGAGAGTCAGGCCGATACACTTGCCGACGCAAGCCACTGACTGGGCTGACACCGAGGTGAGTGTGGGTGGATTTATGGGCTTGACGCCCGACTGGTTATTCCTAGCTTGCTACCTGTGACGTCAATGGCGCATGCTCTTTGGGAAAAGCAAGGTGTTTGAGGGGAGTTCCCCAACCCTGGCGCTATTGACTGGAGGACGAATATCTCAAGTGGACACGATGCAAAATTGGCAAGCACTGAGGCCAGCCAGGACGAGGCAAGGCAGACCTGACAGGAGAGCAAATACAATCGCTTTGCGGATTACTGTGTAGCGCAAGAGTGCGCGTGGTGCGATGGTGCGAAGCCGGATTCCCGAGAGGCATGCCATGATGCATGGGTCTGTACGGTGTCCATCCGGGGCGGGACGCACGGTGCGGTCGTAACAGAGGGGTTCAGAAACATTCTGCTCGGGCTGGGAACAGGGCAAACGCAACGGGGAATTGTGAAATTCGAGAGCCGCGCTTTTCGGCCGCTCGACAGTGCGACTGTTGAAGCGGGATGACCACAGCTAGCGCATTCCCATCCTACCCCGTTTTTTGTTTCTCCATCCACCTGCTCGCAGCCCGTCGAGGAAGGCCATACAACATAAGCTTCTGCAGGGTCGAACTCGGTACTGGAAGGTATTACCGTGGGCTGCTTTGCAACCCTTCCGCTGCATCCATCCGATCTCTGGCTGGCGTTACGGCCTGCCGTCGCAAGACTCTCCCGGGCCTGCCATCCGTTGTTGTTTCGACCGCCGACGAGCGCACAGCCTGCCGGGCTCATTGTCGCCGGCCTGTCCCCGTTTCTAGCCCGCGCAAACTGCAGTAGCGCTTCCGGGACTTCATTTCGACTGCGAGTCCACTACCAAATACAGCCGACCTTGGCCACTCCAACCTCCACCGAACCCATTGCACTTCTCGTCGTGTGCGCCGCAGCGTCGAACGCAGCGGACCTAGCACAAAACCGGGTTTGTCGTAGGCCATTTCTCCTGCAGCAGAATCAGGATCCGCCGCGGCCCTCTGCATGCCGACATTTCGCTGTCGCTGCCGTTACTGCTACTCCTCCTGACAGCCCGGACGATGTGCGGAACATGACTCTCTCGACGACAAGGACGACGATACTTCCTCGACGAGCCCGCGAACCTTGAGTACGCCGCTTCCCACCACGCTCCTGCTCCCGCGCCGCGGCGACCATGGATCCCGCCGCGCGGTTGCCCGACGACCAGCTAGATGCCCCGTCGCGCATATTCGAGCGCCTACGCCAGATCGCCGGCTATGCCTGGGATGACACCCGCCACCCGTTCCACACGACCTATGACAACTGGCATGTCTTCGGCACGAGATTCGTCTCCCCTTACTCAACGGGAGGGAACGCGACCTCACCGGCCCCGTACCACAACCACGCTCCCAGTCCTTCACCCCAGACCAGACTTGGTCCGACCGGCCGACCGTCTCCTTCAGAGCGAGCGCCCAGCTCCACTCAAAGCGAAACGGGCGGAAGTGAGCACTCGCCGCCCGTCTTCCCACCGCCTCCTGTCGTCGACGCACCAGTCGCGGAAGAGCAGGTGATCGCAAAGGTGTCCTACAATGTGCTCCGGGAGGAGAGAGCTTTCCACATCGCCAGGAGCTTAGTGGCCGGTGCCGACCCTAATGCACTTCACATTGTCAAGCCGCTGGATCTCATCCGCCTGGCAGCTCAACCGGGGGACCGGGGATCGATTGTCGTCGTGGTGTATGAGTACCCAGGCCCGAACCATATCTTCAAAATGTTGGATTTGGGCCCGGCCTTCTACTTCGCCGAGAAGCAGGGTGATAGGTGGATTGCTCGCGGTGACCTGAAGCCCGAGCTTGACCCTCCTATTACCCTCCAGAGATTCTTGGATTTTGCAATCGGCGCAACGCAATGTTTAGAAACCATACATCATGGACAGGGCATAATCCACGGCGAGATCCGGGGCGACGCCTTCCATTACAACACCGAATCGAACGAGGTGAAGTTGGTAGCCTTCGGTTCGGGATTGAGATCGTTCGAGCACGGCCTGACTAGCACGGGCTGGTCTGCCCTGTCGAAGGAAATGGGCGCCAGAACGAAGCTGCAATATATCAGCCCAGAGCAAACCGGACGCATGCCCGCTGAGCCAGACACCCGCACCGATATATACTCCCTCGGGGTCTTGTTCTGGACGCTGCTCACGCAGCAGCCTGTGTTCCAGGGAGAAACCCCTCTGGACATCGTCCAGGGCGTCTTAGGTCGCAAGATACCTAATGTATCTGCCATCCGCATCGACATCCCTGATGTGATAGGAAGAATAATACAGAAATGCACATCCAAAAACGTTAGCGACAGGTACTTCTCAGCGAGCGGGCTTCGATACGACCTCGTCACGGTGCAGAAATTCATGGGCGATGGCGATTGGCTGTCACTGAAAGAATGGCCAATCGCTTCAAGGGATATCTCCTCATTCTTCATGCTGCCGTCGACGATGATAGGGCGGGACAAGGAGAGGGCCGAACTATTGAAAGTCATCGAGAGGGTTGCAAAGAACCATGCAATGGGCCAAAAAGGAGGAGCGAATCGGTTCTCCGACGGGTCAAGCTTATCGAATGAGGTTCTCGACGGCCCCGAGGGCTCGAGCGATGGTGCCAGCTCGGCTGACGGAACGAATCGACAGAGCGGCTCATTTACACAGACAGTGGCGTCGGAAACCAAATGGAAGAACAGTTTTGTTCCTTCGGCGCTTGTCACCGACACGGCAACCATCTCCGGAGAAACGATCTCATCAGCTAACTCGGTCCTTTCAGGGGGGCGCACCGCTCGACCATGGGACCGCCAACACAGTATATACTCTTTCGATATGATGAGTTTCGCCGAAGCCGCCCCCGCCGAGTCCTCGCCGCGGCACAGCGCTATAACGACTACGGATTCCTCATCTAGCTTGTCACGGCAGCTCGGATCGGCTAAATTTAGGAGACAAGGCCATTGCGAGATTGTGACAATCGAGGGCGCAGGCGGTCTCGGGAAGAGCTGTCTCGTCCAGTCCATCTTGGCAGAAGTCCGCAGAAGGGGTTATTGCGCAACAGCAAAGTTTGATACGGCCAGGAGAACACCTTTTGGACCACTTCTGAAGCTCTTGTCGTCGTTGTTTCGACAGGTGTGGGGCGAGAGGAATACAGAGACCCCGTTTCACCAAGCGCTGAAGCACTATGTGCGGCCGGTATGGCCGATGCTGCATAAAGTTCTTGGTCTGCCAGAGTTTCTTCTTGGGCCTGTCGAAGGGACGCTGGCACGATCCGCCTCCGGCGCACAGGGTCCACGCTCTAGCCTCAAGAGGCGCGGTTCATCGCCTGAGATGTCCGGCTTATCCACAGTTAAGGGGTCGCCGAAGCTACCAGCAAACAGCTCGCAGGACTTCCTCAGGGCCGGTGCATCGACGAAGACAATACGGCTGATGAACACATTCCTCGACGTACTGAGAATGTTCACACATCACAAGTTTATTTGCTTCTGTCTAGACGACCTGCACTTTGCCGATGATGAATCACTGGAACTCATCACTCAGATCATCGCAGCGAGACTGAAGATGGTTGTCATTATGACTTATCGCCCGGAGGAGCTATCACCAGAGAAGGTACAGAAACTTATCAGCCCGCCCAAATCGGAGGAACTCCCACGAGTTGGGGCTCCCCTTGTCACAAAGATTACCCTTACTCCGCTCAACGAGGAGGATATTGTGCAGTACGTCTCAACGACGTTAAGCCTCCCCAAAGAAGACGTCCTTCCTCTGGCCTTGGTTATTCAGTCCAAGACGGCTGGCAATCCATTCTACATGCGGGAGATGCTCACTGCGGGCCACCGAAAAAAGTGCATCTGGTATGATTATCACAACGGGCTGTGGAAGTACAATCTGGATCGGCTCTTCGAACAATTTCAAGGAGAACAAGACTATGATGTCTTGGACACAGCTTTTATCACGCGCCGCTTGAGCGAGCTGCCCGCAAGCTCGCGGTTCATCTTGGCTTGGGGCGCGCTTTTGGGACAGTCGTTCTCCTTCGAGCTGGTTTGCAAGTTGATGGAGGAAGAGTTCCACTTTATTGAGGACCCCCGCATGGACGGAGCTCCCCTGCCGCCGCCTCCATCCCAGCAGGATGCCGTTGCCGGACTAGAAGCCGCCCTACAAGCTTGTATTATTGTGCCTAGCGATCGGGACGACCGGTTTCGCTTCGCCCATGATCGGTATATCCAGGCCGCATCGGCGCTCAAAGAGTGCAATGCCCGGAAGATGCACTTCGTCATTGCGGAAACTCTTCTCAAGCACTACAGCACCGAGACGGGTCTGAGGGACAGCACTGCCTCGCACATATGTGAGTCTGTGGACATCATCAAGAAGCAAGTGCAGCATCGCATGTCTTATCGCAAGCTCCTCTTCGAATGCGCCCAAGATGCCACTGAGAGTGGCGCTAGACCCACTGCAGCAAAGTATTATAGCAACGCCCTCGCCCTTCTCCAGTCGAACCCTTGGAACGACGGGATCGAGGATGTCTCCTACGAAGAAAGCCTTCATCTCCACCTTCAGGCTGCAGAGTGTTACCTCTACATGGGTCATCAAAGCGCCGGTAACATGCTCCTTCGAACAATATTTGATCATGCGAGGACCGCCCTCGACAAGGCCCCCGCTTGGGTTCTGCAGTCAAGAATATTTGCCCAAAGCGGCGATTCGGGCCAGGCACTGGACTGCCTTAGGCAGTGTCTGGTAGCACTTGACGTGGCCCTGGACGAGCACCCAACTTTCGAGAAGCTGGATGCACAATTTGAGCGGCTTTCCATCAAGATACAAACAATGGATCGACAGAGCGTCCTCAGCCCACAGGAGTCTGTTGATCCGGTGTTGGCCTCACTGGGCGCGGTTTTGGCAGAAACCACAAGCGCTGGGTGGTGGAGCGACTGCATTTATTTCTACCAGCTCACCCTTGTCATGATAGAGACACATTTCGAACGTGGAGCGTACCCCCAGTCCAGCATGGCATTCTTGAACATGTCCATGGTTGCTCTCGGCCGCTTCGATATGGTCCAGTTTGCAGTTGACCTTTCCGCATTTTGTCTAGAACTTCTTGAGAAACATCGGGACCCCTTCTCCACGGCCCGGGGCTACATGATCTACGCAAACTTTGTAGGCCACGTCCAGTACCCCATTGGGGTCACAGCAAGTCAGCTCGAAGGGACAGCTGACTACGCCGTCGCCGCTGGAGACCGCATATCCGCCATTCTTAGCAACGGACTCTCAGCTCAGCTCAAGTTTTTTGCCAGCGAGAATTGTTCCGATCTCGAGGCATTCTGCCAGTTCTGCTGCGAGGAAGTTCCTAACTGGCACCTCGATACTCGAGGAGGCACCGTCCTCATTTCTGTGAGACAGGCCTGTCGCGCACTACAGGGCAAAACTCGGGCATCAAATCCACTGGAGGTCATGAGTGACGAGCAACACGATGCTGTCACCTACAAAACATGGCTAAAGACCCACACCAACAATAATGGCAGATCAATCCTCATCTACGAGTGCATGGAGATTGTTCCCTTGTTTCTCTATGGACATTATCAAGAAGCGCTAGATGTTGGCAAATCCTGCTACGAAAAATCGTCTCTGTTGTGGTCGGCCCGACTCACAAGGTTGACAATGCTGTTCTACGGTCTTACCCTTGCCGGTAAGATTCTGCGCCAACAGCAAGATCCCAGGCCGCCCGTGGAGGGTTTCCAATCACTAGTCGAAGACACGGTACGGCGCATCGGGGAGGTCAACAAGAAGATCAAGGATTGGCAGGTCGTTAATAACGTCAACTACCTCTCCTGGTCTAAGCTGCTCGACGCGCAGGTCTCGGAGATTCTCGGCAACCACGGGACCGCGGTCAGACAGTACGAAGAAGCACTGGATCATGCTTCTGAGCATAATTTCCTCTTTGAGGAGGCGCTTGGAAATTATCTCATGGCCAACATTTTTATTCGCAATGCTGCCCGGCGTTCCGCCCGGTCTGCCCTTCGTGACGCTGTCAGTCTCTACCGCCAATTTGGAGCGACTGGTATTGCCGACCGCATCGAGGAAGAGCACAGCCTCTTACTCCATGGACCGATCCGGAATCCTCGCACCGCTGAAGCCGGCGTACAGACAGATTTCTCTAGTGAGGCTACATCTGTTCAGTATCGGGCAGTAGATGGGGATGGGGTAGGGGATGTTCAGCAGACCACACAAGCCGCCATAGCAGCCCTTAAGGGGGAACGCATGTCGGCTTGGAGAGGATCCATGCAGCCCGAAGCTGGGGCAGGGCTGCCTGCTCTGGACATGATCGACCTTCACGCGATTCTCGTCTCATCGCAGGTCATCTCGTCGGTGCTACGGGTTGACGAGCTGCTCAAGACCATGTGCGACGTGATTCTGCAAACGTGTAGCGGGTCGGCGACGCTGGCCGCCATTGTTGTACAGAATGAAGGTACGGTGGACTGGTGTGTCGCAGCCAGTGGAGATCCGGAGAAAGGGGCCGAAGCGCACATCCCTGGCATCCCCCTCAGCGGCACCAATCTAGTTGCAGAGAACGTCATTCTCTATTGCACCCGCTTTCGTGAGGTCGTCTTCCTACGGGATCTCATCAGCGATGAGAGATTCGGGAATGTGAGCGAACATTGGCTCCGGCGAAACCCGCTCAGCAAAGCTGTCATTGCGATCCCCATCTGCCATGGAGCAAAGCCGCTGCTTGGAGTGTTGTACCTCGAAGGTGTCCCAGGTTCGTTTACGGACCGTAATGTCACCGTTCTTCAGCTTCTGGTCAACCAGATTGGAATCAGCTATTCCAACGCACTCGCCATGAAGGCGGTCGAGAAGGTCTCGGCGGAAAACGTATCGATGGTAGCGTTGCAAAAGCGCGCCCTCGCAAAGGCGATCGAAGCTGAGACGAAGGCCAAAAATGCAGAGGCCGAGGCTATCCGGAACGTGAAGCTCGCCGAGGAAGCCGCAAAGGCGAAAGGGATTTTCCTCGCCAATGTCTCCCACGAGTTGCGCACGCCACTGAACGGCGTGATTGGCAATTCCGAGTTGCTCAGAGACAGCGATCTTACCAGGGAGCAGCTCGAGATGGCCGACTCTATTCGTCTGTCGGCAGACCTTCTCCTGACAGTCATCAATGACATCCTGGATTTCTCGCGGATGGAGGCAGACAAGATGAAGCTCTACATCATTGCATTCAACCCAGAAGAGATGATCCGCGAAGTAGTTCGTGCGGTATCGTACAGCAACAGGGAAAAGACATCCAAAAAGAACGTCAAGATTGTCCAGGATATCAACCTGCCGCCAATACTGATATTTGGAGACCCAATTCGCCTTCACCAGGTTCTTGGCAATCTGATAGGGAATAGCCTCAAATTCACTGAGGACGGCTCCATCACCATTGGCGCCCGGATTGATTCCGAGACCCCGGATAGTGCGACGCTGACGTTCTGGGTCAAGGACACCGGCATTGGGATTTCATCGCAGCAACTGGAGAACCTCTTCCAACCGTTCAGCCAAGCAGACGCGAGCACAGCCAGGAAATACGGCGGTAGCGGATTGGGTTTAAGCATCTGCAAATCGCTAATCGAGACAATGATGAAGGGCAAGATTCGGCTAGAGAGCCAGGAAAATGTGGGGACTACGGCCTGGTTCACGGTGGTGTTTGATAAGGCGAGGCCAGAGGTGCTCGCGGGAGAAGCGCAAGGTGCAGCCAGTCCCGTTCACTCGGAGCCCACAAGACCTAGATCGTCGTCCGTCTTGCTTTCCCCTGATCGGGGTCCGCCGCCGGCGAACTACATCGATCTATCGAAGATACCTAGAGACGAGCTGCGAATATGCATTGCTGAAGACAACGCCATCAATGCAAAGATTGCAATGCAATATATGCAGCGACTGGGATATCCTCACGTGGATACCTACGAAAACGGCCTGAAGGCGGTAGAGGGCTTGCGTGAGAAGGCGCGACAAGGGGCTCCGTACCACATTATCCTGATGGATGTGCAGATGCCAGTCCTGGATGGCTACGAGGCCACCAAGCTACTGCGAATAGATCCACTTGAGCCGGTGCGCAAAGTGTTGGTGATCGCTATGACGGCGTCCGCTATCCAAGGAGACCGCGAGAAGTGCCTAGCGGCAGGGATGAACGACTATCTCGCCAAGCCGGTTCGGTCGGAGGTGCTGAAGAAAAAACTGGAAGCCTACTTAGGCACACAGGTGAGTTTCCTTGGAGATCTTTTCAGACGGATAACGAGGCTAATGGAGAGACCTAGCAACCTGTAGATCGGAAACCGTCGAGCGGTGCCAGCGCAATCTCTTCTACGCCCTCGCGCCCTACCAACGGCTCCGTGGCTCCTTCTGCCAGCGCGGTTAACACGGTTCCCACCAGGGACCCGTTCATGGACACCCATCCCTTGGTCGTAAACCGAGCATCGAGTGAGACCATATTGTCTGACGTGCCATCCTTGAGCGACACAATGGCGAGCGGCGGGAAGCGGCAGCCGAGGAAGCTTACCAAAAGGGGTCCCAGTGAGACGGCGCTGGACAAACCAAAAGCGGTGCTCCAGAAGAAGAGCTCCCGTAGCCAGGGCGGAAATCTGATGGACAACGGTGATGGGCAAGGAGTGGAAGTGATTCCGAGTGCCGGCGGGTGAGGCAACCGCAGAAATATATGGCGACTTTAATCACTTGAGCGACGGGAAACTTCCCACAAGCACTGAGGCGGCGCAAGGGCTGGCTGGGTTTCAAAGGGATGGGTTTTGGTTTCTCCTTCCATTCTCGTTTCGCTCGCATCATCTTTCACATTTGCGGGCGGATGGATGGGCGTGTCCATGGGTATTTCCGCTGCATTTTCAATCTGCTTCTGCGTAGATACCTCGAATGCATGGTGGGGCTCTGGGATTATGCACAGGGAGGAAGGTGCGTGTTGTAACAAGCCTGATCGCATCGGTTTTTTTTGCCTTGATTCTAAACATAGCGTTTCTATGTGTTATGAAATAACATAGAAGGAGGGGGGTGGCGGGCAAATAACCAACTCATCCTACAACCTGAATATACGATGTAGAGGCCAACTTTGTGCGCCTTGTGATGTGGCAACGGTGAGCTTGGTTGCGAGTGTGTGCGTTAAAGGGTCTAAAATGATTGGCTACAGCCACCGCCGGCCATCGTTGCCCCGCCACAAAGTTGTTCCGCCCCAGCTCTGCAGGACCCACATTTGGAGCTTGGGCGGCGGAATTCTGAACTTTTCGAGGCCCCAGCATCCCACCTTTGAGAAGCTGCCTGCGCGAACCGACCAGAACACCACCCAAGCCCCTCTTCCCCGTTACGGAGTCTTCCCATACCGATCCCCATTTTCCAGCGCCGTTTTCTACTCCGGGAAGCCTGAGAGTCAGCCATTCAAAGGAAAACAAAAGACAAACCGGCAAGATGCAGGCGCCTGTGGTGGTGATGAGTACGCTCCGACTCCCCTTGCCTCGCGGTGCCCCGCTCTGGACATATTTGCTGATGGGACCCGTGCCTCACAGACACCAACAGCGGTGAGAGGCAGACTGGGCGGAAAGCCCAGCTGTCAAACATCGCTGCTGCTAAAACGTAACCCCTCCCGTTCGCTGCCGGTACCGGCCCCGCGCCGCCGCCGCCGCCGCAAGCTTGAAGGAAGTAAGCTAATACAGCGAGTAAATAGTGTCGCCGATATTATCAGGTCATGCCTCGGCCCCAAGGCCATGCTCAAGATGCTTCTCGACCCCATGGGCGGCATCGTACTCACCAACGACGGCCATGCAATCCTGCGCGAGATCGAGGTATCGCACCCCGCGGCGAAGAGCATGATCGAGTTAAGCCGGACCCAGGACGAGGAGGTGGGCGACGGAACTACGACGGTCATCATTCTGGGTGAGTACCACCATGAACCCGCACTGGCTGTCGCTCATTGCTAATCACTGGTGTGTCTGTAGCCGGCGAGATCCTTGCGCAGGCGCTTCCCCAACTAGAGCGGAATATCCACCCGGTCATCATCATCTCGGCCTTCAAGCGGGCACTTAAGGACGCCCTCGAAATCGTCGACGAGATCTCGCTCCCGATCGACATCAATGACGACAAGGCCATGGCTCAGTTGATCTCGTCGTCAATTGGCACAAAGTTTGTTTCACGGTGGTCGGAGCTCATGTGCAGCCTGGCGCTCAAGGCCGTGCGCACTGTAGCGTGGGATATTGGTAATGGAAAGAAGGAGGTCGACGTTAAACGCTATGCCCGTATCGAGAAGGTGCCCGGCGGCGAGATCGAGGACAGTCGCGTGCTGGACGGCGTCATGCTCAACAAGGATATTACCCACCCTAAGATGCGGCGCAGAATCGAAAACCCACGCATCGTTCTGCTCGATTGCCCTCTCGAGTACAAAAAGGGCGAGTCGCAGACAAATATCGAGATCACCAAGGAGGAGGACTGGAACCGCATCCTGCAGATCGAGGAAGAGCAGGTCAAGTCCATGTGCGAGGCAATCCTAGCACTCAACCCGGATCTTGTCATCACAGAAAAGGGCGTTTCAGGTGGGTATCCGGCTTCTCAGCGCGTTTTCACGATGTGCGTGTGCTGATATATGTCTGTTCAGATCTTGCACAGCATTATTTCATGAAGTCAAACGTGACGGCTCTCCGCCGTGTGCGCAAGACCGACAACAACCGGATAGCGAGAGCAACAGGCGCCAGAATCGTAAACCGGGTAGAAGATCTCCAAGAGTCCGATGTTGGTACACAGTGTGGCCTCTTTGAGATTGAGAAGATCGGCGACGAATACTTCACCTTTCTCACGAAGTGCGAGTCGCCCAAGGCATGCACAGTGCTCCTCAGAGGACCGTCCAAGGACGTACTCAACGAAATCGAGCGGAACCTGCACGATGCCATGGGTGTGGCCCGAAATGTCATGTTCCACCCGAGGTTATCACCGGGTGGTGGCGCAACTGAGATGGCCGTGTCCGTCAGGTTAGCACAGCTGGCAAAGAGCATCGAGGGCGTCCAGCAGTGGCCATATAAGGCCGTGGCCGAAGCGCTCGAGGTGATCCCGCGTACCCTCATCCAGAACGCGGGCAAGAGCCCGGTCAGGGTGCTCACTGACCTTCGGGCCAAGCACGCCGAGGGAAAGAACTCTTGGGGTATCAACGGTGACACGGGTGCCCTCGTAGACATGAAGGATTACGGCGTCTGGGAGCCTGAGGCGATCAAGGTGCAGAGCTTGAAGACGGCTATCGAGGTACGTTTTGATTTTCTCGTGATAATCTTTAGCATTCCAATACTACCTACCCGTGCTGGTCATCTGAAGTCAAGAAATATTCACTAACCCTGTGGGTAGTCCGCGTGTCTTTTGCTGAGAGTAGACGATATCTGCAGCGCCAGAAAGGCGCAGCCAGGTGTCGGTACCGGCGGAGGTGGAACCGACGAGTAAGGTGGGATAATTAAGAGGGTGTTAAGTAGACCCAGGCCCCAATGAGTCGTCAGTCTGGCGAAACAGTTAATCAAAGGAGGCATGCGATGGTGTGCATCAGCCCCGAGCGGAGCTTTCCCTCCCTCCTCCGCCCTTGGGCATCTGTACAATGCTAGATAGACCTTTGCCACGGTAGATAAAAAACGGGTTCCCTGTCGGATGAACCGGTATTTCCTTCAGTCGTCGTCGTGAATGACCAAACCAGGTCCATTAGCCGCGATAGCAGCAGGCGCAGGTCTCTTGGGGCCCGCATCTCCCTTTTTCGCCTCATCCTCACTCCCATTTTTATCCTCCCGGACCACCACGCCCCCTTTCTTCTCCTTCTTCTCACCCGCTGGCTTCGCGCCTCCCTTCTGCTTGCCCTTCAACCGCTTCTTCTCGCGTTTCTCTCGGTTCTTCCGTGTCTTTTCCTCGTCCTTTGTTTCCCGCTCCCTTTTTGCAAGCTCAAATTCTGTCGCCTCCTTCTCCTGGGCGACCTCCTCGTCCATCGCGCGCAGACGCTCATACTCGCGCCGCCGCGCCGCCTTGTACACGTGGAACTCGCCTGATCCCGCGCCTGCTGAGGATCCTTGGACGTTTGTTACGATCTCTGGAGGGGCCGGGAGCTTTTTTCCGATGGACCCGGACGTGGGGATGCGGATTTCCGTGTCGGGGTGCGCAAACAGGTGCGTTAGCTGGCTTGCTTGGAGGGAGGTCGGGGAGAGGGCGCGTTTCTTGGTGGGCCGGTGGGAACGCGGATCCGACGAGGTCGGGATTGCTTCTGGCCCTGGGGCGGACATTTTGGGCTAGTTTTATGGGTGGTTTGTTTACGTTGTGGTGGTGGTGCCAACTTGGTTGTTGGTGGTCGTGGAGGGCGAAGGTTGAAGTTGGGTGAGGCTGAGAATTGTGCTTGGGTCGGTGGCTTGAGGAAGGAAGGCGTGGCTTGTGGCTGGGGGGTTGTCAGCCTTGGAGGGCGGAAATTTGGGTCTTATCTTATCTCAGCCCCACTTTGGAAAGATGGGGTTTTGGGAAATGCCTTCTTCCTTATGGATTATCCTTGAGAATTCCTGGAGTGATCTCCGGATGCCGCTCCTGACCGCACCCTAAACGCGTCGTAGACCGGGGGAAAGGTGAGGCGCTTGGATTTCGTGATAATAACCGCCCCGGTGAAGACGGGAGGCCAATCATGGCCGTGGCGGCTGTTTCGGTGTGCACTTCAGGGGCCGGCGGAATGCGAACAGCCTTGTCATTATCGCTGCAAATCGGACGATCGCTTCGCGCCGTGGCAAATGGGCTGCCTCACGGCCATGTCTTTTGGGAGAGGGGTAAGCAAACAACCCCCTGTTTTTGGGTACGCGCGAGGCTTTTCCCTCATGATACAACCCAAACTGCATCAGGCTCCCTGCTTCTTGCAGATGAGATTTAAAAGAAAGATGGCCCAGTAGTCCGGCAGGTGCAAAAGATGCATTGGATCCGCCGCTTGCGACCAAGAAAAGAAATTTGTGGGGTTGCACAACGAGCCGTCTCAGACTCTCTCTTGTCTTGCCCAACATCCAGATCCCAATATCAGACCGGTCCTTCTGCCCAGCCTTCACTCGCATTTGTAATAATATCGAGCCTCTGGGGGACGCCAACATTGCTCTCTGTCTGCTGGCCTCTAAGTTGGGCTCGGACACGACCGATTTCGCTGCACGGGATCCCAATTGCTGCCCTGCTTGGTTATCCTGCGCATTGCTTTTTTGCCTTCGCCGCTTCTGCATCTGCCTCCGGCCTTCTTTACCTCGGGTGACTCTTACACGCCTCCTGATGCTGCCAAACCACTCGTGTCTCCCCTATATTTGTATTTCTACAGCCACCCTGTCTGTATATATGCTCTGCGCCTCTCGCCCTCGTACTACCCCCCCTATCTTGGTGATGCACCATCTTTCCTATTGAACCAACCACCAATCCAACGCTCCAGGAACCTCGGCCGATTGATCTGGTCCCAACGTTCGCACCTCACAACCGCAGCCATGGGGAAGCCTAGACTTCTCATCCTAATCAGGCACGCCCAGTCCGAAGGAAATCGTATGTCGTCATCGGATGGGGATTGTCAACGCATGTCTGGGCTAACTTCCCGCTCCACTAGGCAATCGCGACATTCACCAGACGGTGCCTGACCACCGCGTCAAGCTGACGACCGAGGGATGGCAGCAGGCATACGATGCAGGCCGTCGCCTGCGCAAGATGCTGCGAGCCGACGACACACTGCACTTCTTCACAAGTCCGTACCGGCGCACGCGCGAGACCACCGAGGGCATTCTTGCCACTCTGACAAGCGACGAGCCCGAGCCGAGCCCCTTCAAGCGCAACAATATCAAGGTCTATGAAGAGCCTCGTCTTCGGGAACAGGATTTCGGAAACTTCCAGCCATGCAGCGCCGAGATGGAGCGCATGTGGCAGGAGCGCGCCGACTACGGCCATTTCTTCTATCGCATCCCCAACGGCGAGAGCGCCGCTGACGCCTATGACCGCGTCAGCGGCTTCAACGAGAGTCTGTGGCGCCAGTTTGGGGAGGATGACTTTGCCAGTGTCTGCGTGCTTGGTATGTTGAAAGAGACATACAGGAGGAGAGAAGTCTGAGCTGACATGTGCCACCCCTACAGTTACCCACGGTCTTATGTCCCGTGTTTTCCTGATGAAGTGGTATCACTTCAGCGTCGAGTATTTTGAAGACCTCCGCAATGTCAACCACTGCGAGTTTCTCATCATGCGCAAAAACGAGGAGAGCGGCAAGTACATTTTGCAGAACAAGCTGCGTACCTGGTCGGAGCTCAGGCGGGAGCGCGCCATCAAAGAGAAGGGGGAGAAGGGGGAGAAGGGTGAGGATGACGCCGGTAAGGAGAAGGGCAAGGATAACGGAAACAGTAAGGATAGCTCCAAGCTCACCCGCGCTCACTCCTACTCCACCGTTACCAACGGGGCTCCCGTCGAGAATCGCCGCCGGTGGGGAGGCTGTCCGAACGGATGCAACCACGACAAGAACTTCAAGATCCGCCAAACCCTGGCTGACCTCGTGAAGAGCGACAGCACCATCTCTGACGTCAATATTGCCACGAGTCCTGTTAATAAGAGCGGCACGGCCAGTGAAAACGGAAGCGGATCTAGCAGCAGCGGCACGGTGACCAACAGCAATGGCGCCAGTCCTCGCACCCACGGTACGGCCAATCCCTCCTTCAACGGCACCGCCGCCAGTCATAAAACCACCACGGGTGGCCAGGCTTCCTCAACGACTATCCTGAGTCGCCGTCCAGCAGCTAAGCGACTACAGTCTCACACCAACGACAGCAACGTCCCCGAGCTTACCATCTCTGGTGGAGGTCAGATCGAGATCGACGTAACCAAGGCACGCGAGGAGGTTGTGTCCAGCCCCGATGGCACACCCTCCTTCATCTCGGTCGAAGATCGCTTGCGCAACCACTCAAAGAGCCCGCTAGAGCATCTATATCAGCAGTTGCACGTGGGTCGCGACTTTGGCGGTACCTACAGCGGCCACAACAGTCTCGTGGCTAGTGATGCCGATTCGTCCGAGGATGAACATCATCGTCGACGTATGGCTAAAGTATTGGGTCTTAGGGAGAACGGTAACAATGGGGCCACCGTAACAGGTGGCACTAACGGTATCCATGAGGGGGGGAAAACCAGTTTAGCACCAACGCCGCAACATCCTCGCCAAGGTGCGAGAGACCATAGCCGGATGGGAAGGGGAGCAAGGGCGAATCGACTCGGTGATCAACCCCATAGCAGTGATGGTGAGCACGAAGCAGATTGTGAGCACGAGCATGAGCATGATCACGATCACGATCATGCCCATGATAGCGACGCCGAAGCGGAAGAAGGTGAGGGGGGAGGTGAGGATCTGTCAAGGACCTTAACGGATGAAGCTGATGATGCGTTGCTGAGAAAGGCTGAGAAAGAGGATCGGAGTATCCAAGGGAGTGTCTACTAAGTCCATGCTCTGATCGATTTGAGGCCTTTCCCTCTTTCCTAGGGTCAAGCGAGCGAGCGAGCGAAGCATTTGCACAGCGGGATGTCTGCTTCCCCCATCTTCAGTCCTGAGGCTTGCGGTAGCCTCGATGGTGTTTCATGGGACGCATTAAGAATGGAGAAATCAGGTTTGGGTGGACAACGAAGGCATTTCTACTTGTCGGTCTCAGTGGCTGGGCTATGATATCGAATCTAGATTGTAACGCGCACGGCACATAGATTTTGGGTGGCGCTGGCGGCGCTGGCGGCGGTCTTTTCACAAACTTCAACGCAGTAACAACAGTATATATCAATGATACCTCTGGCTTGGTTACCTTTGCTTCTCGATTGTTGGACGCGTTATGGTTTTGATCTGCTTTACCAGGTGATAGTATTCTCTCCGCCATAGGTATAGTTGTACTGATACTGATACTGATACACCAATCTGCGAGGTTCACCATCAAAAAGCGCATCAGGATGTCAGAAGCAGGAGTGAAATTGATCTCCCCCGACTCTACAGTCAACCCAGGTCAAACACTTCGGGGTAACACTCATGGTTGATAAACTCCCCGTGTTACTTTTGCCTGTCGCGTAGCGAGGTTAAAAAAGTCCAAATTTCAAACTACCTAGTACCAGTTCCTCTTAGCCTACGCAACTTCCTCGCTATCACACATTCCCACAGACTGACAACACTCCCATCACCGAAATTCCAGTATGTAATGGGAGCTTTTACCGATCAATAACGGCCTCGACGTATGAGGTCCCCTCATCTCTCGTGGGTCGAAGTCCGTGTGACTCCACATCTAGCTCCATTCCCATCGCATTCGAGTCATTGCAAGCACCCATAAAGTATCAACAAGCGGGTTTAGCTCAGTTGGGAGAGCGTCAGACTGAGGTTTCAACTTCATTCATTCAATTGCATTGATATCTGAAGGTCATGTGTTGGATCCACATAACCCGCAAACGTCCGGTTTTGTCCTATTCCTAGCTCATAGGCGTGGCAAGACCGTTGTCGTGTTTGCTCTCGCTTTATCTCGATGCGGCAAGCCCCCTTTTCTTGGCATCTCTGCGACCAAGTGTAAATATCAAGATGAGCAAATTCATGTCATACCTACTACCTAATAATGGCCGGGATGAACATGTAGTTACAGTCCCAAAACGATAAAGCTCTATCATAATCAGCGTGTCTCCGCCTGGCACAAACCTAACCTTCACCGCCACAGCAAAAAGCAACAACACTCAGTACAACATCACCATTCTCTCGCTCTCGGCCTCCAAGTAGCACACAGCGATATACCGCTCGGGACCGAACCCAACGCAAAGCGTACATTCACAACCCCTATATCCCCTCCCACAAGAACCCACACACTCCACATGTCAAAAACCATCGCATCCGTTACATGTCTGTAGAACAGAAACAGAAACAGAAACAGAAACAGAAACATAGAGAAACAGACAGGTCCTACATGACAGACACCGCCGTACCCCTTCACGTCAGGCATGCGTTCCTGTTTCTCCGCGAGCCGCGGCGCGAGACGTCCCGACCGCAGCGTAACATGACACAGCAGGAGCAGGACAGGAGGCACAACACCGGTCTGACTTTTGGGGGTGTCTGAGTCCGAGTTTGAGACACCTACACAGAATGTGCCGTGATATAAAACGGCTGCTTGGCCGTCTTGTGTTCTCGTCGCCTCCCTTTTCCCCTTCCGAGAAGCACGGCATACCCTGCGTCTGTACGGGAGTGGCAGGTAGATGGGTGGTGGTCACGGTAAGCACCAGACGGGTAGATACGTGTGGCGCATATTGGTGTATCCTGCCGTGTCATGTTCGATCCTGTAATCCTCCTTCTCGTCTCAGGTGAGGCGAGTTGAGGCGAGGTTACCCAGTTCCAGACATTGGAGGAGCCCGAGAGAAAAGGAAACAAAAGGACTGAAAGCCGTCGATAACCTCCCCCTTCCCCCCTTACCTGTTACCACAGTTTACCGGTGAGAAAGGGGAGGTAGCCAAAAGACTTACCGAATTTCTTGGTGTTGTACAATACCAGCAATAGAGAGACAGGTAACGCTGCGGTGAAACGATGCAGCAAAAGAAAAGGCCAAAACAAAACCCGCCACCCGCAAGACATGCCATCTCATGTCAAGCGAGAAGCGAGAAGGTTCTGTCGACGACACCGGAGGGGAGGACACGGCAGGAATCCAACCGCCATGAACACCACCGGACTTACCCAAACAGGCCCTTTCCGAGTAGAGGGGGATGCATGTCAATATCTACTGGACAGAAACAGAAACAAAAACAATCCCTTCGTCGTTGCACATACCCCATCCACAAACAACAACGTGCATGGCAGGGCCATATTGCCCTCCCGTCCGCCCGCTTGGCTGGCGGCCTTCGCCGCTCGTCTAGTATGTTGCGCAACCGAAGTCCTCCTCATATGCGGTCGTTACTAGCAGCTGGAAGAGCGAACGAACGAACGACCGGCCGAACCGAACCCGACTCAAGTCTAGCAAACCGAGTCCAACCTTATCGCGAGCCTGTCTTTGTGTTTACATCCGAAGGGGATAGGTACCTTACCATCGGCTCCCCCACAGCAATGGTCGTAGTGCATCTACGCCCGCCATCTCACATCGCGCCCAACCCCTATCCAACTGCCATTAGCAGCAGGCGACCTCGCCACCAGCAGTAGTGAAAGCTGCAGAAGCTGCAGAGGGGGTCACCCCAAGCCTAAGAATATCAACCACCGCCTAAGGAAAACAAGGAAGCTCCAGTTGAAGAACCATGGAACCACTCCGGCAGCAAAGCAGATCATGCCCACGAGACCAGACCCTGACCTGGCGTTCCTGCAGAAAGGGGACCAGGACTGCCTGTCTCCCTTGCTGTAATCTAGAGTGCAGTGGCGGGTGTGCGACCCTCCTCCACGCCTCCTTTTTACGCAGCGAGGAGGGCAAAGAAAGGGAACCAGAAAAAAAAGTGTCTCAACTTCATGCCCGTGATATTCCCACTCGTTCAGCTCACCAAGAAAGGAGGCCTCATCTTCGTATCAATCTCATGTCCTCAGCCAGCCAGTCATCAAAGCAAGGAACGCTGATACGACGACACCACTCAGCTCTCCACAGTCACATGGTAGCTTTCGTGCCCACCTAGTACTAGTAGTCTCTGCTTTTCCCCTTACGCAGTAGGGTCGTCTGGCGGCGACAGCACCTGATATTGCAGGTACAGCCTGGGCTGGCCAATCAGCCCTCGCCTGCCGCAGGTCAACCGAAGAAAGGGACCCTCATATCCCAGCTGTGTGTCTCTGATGGTAGATGGGGAAGGGGGGGAGTGAGAGGGAGGCCGGGCGAATGGGGGCCCGCCGCTGCTCGCCTGTTTGGAGGCCGAACGACCACCAGTCTGAGACAGAGGTGGGTTGGAATATGCACGCCATCCACCTATAGCCACGAGCTGGAAAGCTGCCATCCAACAGCAGCTAGCGCGCAGGTCTTGGTGTGGTGTGTAGTGTGGTAGGGTGCCAGTGTGTGGTGTGGGAGAGTAGGTGCACTGCAACGCCGTGCTGAGTGGGATCGGAGCGCTGCGTGAGAGGACGACGTCGCCCGTCGCCCGCCGAGTTGCGTTCCCACAGTGCTGCCGAGACATGCTGCTGCAAGCACTTGTATCTCGCAGGTCGAGAGCATGGGGGTCGGGAGCCTAGGACCCGAGGACAGCGAGAGCGAGAGCACAGCGGTGGTGATAGTTGCCCCGTTGCCTTACTTTAGCTCCTGTACTGGAGCGCCGGTGTGATGTGGGGTCGCCGAGCCGAGCGTCCTTTCCTCCGCTCTGTCTCTCGCCAGAAGCGAAGCGATCGACGGGAGAGCGCCTGCCTCCTTCCATGTCAGGTAAGCCTGTTACCTGACTGGCGCCTCATTTGTCATCTGCTTCTTCTGCATTCACACAAGTACTGTGTATGCTTCTCTTCTGGCCCCAGGGTCGCAGCACGTTTCGAAGGCGCCGAAGGGCTGGGTTGGAGCTGGAGCGAGTGTGTGACGGGAGAAGGCAGGCCGCAGCTTTCGGTGCGGGGATAGCCAATGGCCCACTCCCAAGCTCGGCCACCCGGCAGGCAGGACTGGACTCCTCGCCGCCCCGCGCCCCGTCCGTGGTCGTCAGTCGTCGTCGACACACCGTCGTCATCCTCCGCAATCCTCTGCCTCCGACCGAGAGACATACTGTGTACGTATGTATGTACGCACGCACGCAGCAGACAGGTGACCATGCTCTGGACCTCGGAATATCGCCCACAGTAGAACGAACGAACGCATCTCCCCGAGCGCTCCATCACACGCCCCCTCCCCTCATCCTCCGCACGCCACTGCTTGTTGTTTTCCGCTCGCTTCTCCTCCATCGTCGCCCATCGGCCGGCCGCCTACCCGTTGGCGAAAGGGAGTTCGCGCTTACCCGGTCCTGCAGCAAGCAAGGGAGTAATTAGAGTGAGAGCACCAGCAGCAGCACCCCGTATCGCCGTGCGTTTCCCCGTTTCCCCACGAAACCCCATTCGGGCAAGCCGCGCCCCCAACGCTCGCCGGCGTAGCACCGCATCTTGGACGCAGCAGCCAGCAACATCCCGCAGCCAGAAGCTAGAGGCTAGAAAAAGGAATCCCGTCTGTGTGCGTGGTGTGGTGCGCGGTATTCGCCCAGCCCCCGTCCTGTTGCTCGGCATTGCCTGCTGCTTGCTTGCTGCTGACTGAACTCAACTCAGCCGAGCTGGCCTCAATTCACATTCCCGTCTCACTCTCCCACGCTATGCACCGTGCTGCACGGCCGAACCCCACGATGCAACAACGCCTGGGGAGACGCATACCACGCCTTAACTGGGAGAATATCCCTAGCGTAGGAATGTTTACTGCGCTGTGAGATGGGCTCGAGAGCCGGTGGAGCACTGCAACCTGAGTGACCCACGGTACGCAGTAGGAAACTAACAAGCTCACAAGCCAGAAAAAAAAGTGATGCATCCCAGACCTGGCTCTTGGCTCATCCGATCTTGATTACAAACTAACAAGTCCCTCACGTTAGAAACTAGAACCCCATACAACGTAAACCCAACCAACAGCCGTTGTTGCCGGAAGGCAGGCAGGGACAGAAGGGGACCGATATCAGACTCACTTATAGACCAGTACCAACAGGCATCTTGCAGCAGCGCGCCTTCTTCTTCGAGCCAGAAGGGGGCCAAGACCCTTCACAACGGGCCGCCGTACGAATCCGTAAGCGGAAAAAGAACCACTTCCTTTGGGAAAATCCCCAAGTGCTTACACCCATCCGTCGCCGTCCGTGCCTGGGTGATCTGTGATCTGTAATCTGTACCCGACGATATCCAGCGGAGGTCTCCGCCCACTCGGTAAGGAATCCCAAAGTCCGAGGCTTCTGAGACAGTTTCAACAAGGTTGTCTTCGCACTCGACCCCCTCCCCCAATCATCAAACCCGCCCCAAAAACTTGGAACAGGAACGTGATCTGATCTCACGAGAGAGAAAAAAAAACGCAAAGTCATCCCCTTTCAGGTGATTCGCAAGTCACGTCCCTCTCGAGCTTACGGCATAGCGTTTCCTACCTTACTCTAGTCTAACCCATACACTAGGTAGTATTCACCCCATCTCACTCTGTTGCCTGCCGGCCGGCTTCCGTCAACGACACACACACCCCTGCCTAAAAGGAAACGGCCCAAAAGAATCTAAATTTTGTCGTCATCCGTCTCAATTCCGATTCAGCCCTGCCACACCACCAAAACCACCTCCCTCTGACCGGGAACAATGCCTTGATTTACCTTGCCACGGCACGGTAGCGTGCTCAACAAGAGCCAGCCTAAAGAAGCGTATTATTGATTTGCTTTCTCCCTCATCACTCACGCGAAGTGTCAAGCCGAGCATGAAACCACGCACTCACACACCCAGATAAGGACAAGGCACTCCGAGCCGATCAACGGATGATATAATGATATCATCAGTTGACCGGGGGGCGCGCTTAGCTTGGTACGGACTACTCCCGTGCATAGTGTAAGGTGTAGACGGATGATGCTGATACTGAGGTGACGCGCACTTTGCTTGCTTGCGAAATGCTCCTTTTTGAGAAAGAAAACACCAGCCGGTACTATCACACTGCCCTCCAGTCAAGTGAGATTCCAACAGAACGAACGTCTAAGAACCTAGCCAGTCATGTGGCGGTGTTGGTACCTACGGAGTGTTCGCCCCCATCCATTACTGCCGCTTCCCGAATCCCCTGCTTGCTTGTCAGAGTAGTTCGTGGAAATAAGACAAGTCGTTCATCGTGAAGTTTCAAACCCCATGTGCCCGACCAGGGGGGCTTCAAGATTTGGAAGCAATCGCATCGTATCGATTAGAAAAAAAGAGAAACATCCCAGCCCCGGCGTACCAGACTGTGTGTGATCCAAAAAGCAAAGAAAGGAAGCGATTTCGCCGAAGGTTCCGAAAACCCCCCTTGCGTCGTCGGCTCCAGATTCCCCAACCTCGCAAGGCGTTCGGCAACGCCAGGCGCACGGGGCACGGTTTTGCGTGACGGCGATATGATATATCATCTTTTTTCTCCACGGTGTGTGGCTTAGGATGTTACTTTTCTCACACCCTCCTCTGTGTCCCTGCATTTTTGCTCCATGCCACGCATGCTAAGCTCCCCTGGTACTGGCCGTACATCGTGGGATCAAACCCCATCTTCAAGGGACAGAAAGAAAACAACCTATTTTCTGAGGTGAGCAACGCTTGAACAATATGGAATTGTGATGCATCACCTCAACATGCTTTGCAGATGTCGCCAACATGCACTTGGCATGGGGGCAAAAAGCAAAGCAAAGAACCATCGAAGACATCTCTTCCGCCAGCGAGGTTCTCCAGAACACTAGAGTAAATTAGAGTACGTATCGCGATCGACCTCGCATACAGGGGCGTGTGCCACCTTCTGGAGTGTGCACCGAGAGCCTCGCTGGTTGGTCGGCCCACCGAACACACCCCTCCGCGATTGCGATGTGATGGCCGTGGCCGCCTTTTCAACCCGGGGAGTCTCGTCCTGTGCACCTGACTAATAATCCGCAATCCGCCTTCGTTCCCAGGACCCAGGATCGCGAGTCCGAGGTTCTTCGGTACCGACTGTTCGTCCTTTGCCCTTCAGCATTTTTTTTAGCGCGCCCCATGTGTGCGATGGTGCCAGTGGGATAGCACGCGAAGGATGAAATGCAAGTGACCCCGTCGCCACAAACCACTGGGCCGGGATGATTTTTTTTGGTGACACCAACGCTACGCCCTCAGGTGTCACAGACTAATTCCACTTGGTGTTGTGAGGTGGACTTTTCCAAGTGACGGCAGGCAAACAAAGGCAAGCGTTTCTCCAACGGCGTCTCGCCCGGTCTGGGCTCAGAGAGTGGTTCGTGCCCATTTGCCTTGCCCGATCCAATGGGCCTTGCGATGTGGTGTGGCCAAGCCACGAGGGTGAAAAAGCATGAAAAGAAAACACCAAACTGGAAAATAGTAGCTGGTGGCGTTCGGTGAGCGAGGCGGCGCCCTGGGGGAGTTTGAAAGGCCAGGGCTAGACTCAAGCCATCCGAATCCCGCACCCCCTCCCTTTGTTTGCAAACAGGAGACATCAGTTGATGCGTCCACTTGAACGTACTTCGTAGTGTAGAATAATAATTCCCCTTGCTGTTCGCCCCCTTTTATTTGTAACCGGGAGCGATTGAACTTCTGCACCTACTCAAAAGCAGAGGAGGGATTTCCGTCATTCACTCTCCCCTTTGTTTGCAAAGCGGGAGGCGTCGACTGATGCGTCATCCACTTGGAGCCAGAGGAATGATTCCCGTTGCCCTCCTCCGCGCGCTAGGACGACCTGTTCCTCCGCCCCACCGGCCCGCTAATAGTGGGGTGGAGCCTCGAGATATAAAAAAAAACCGAGGAGCATCATGAGGTCGTGTTTTGAAGTTCTGACGCCCGGAAAATGAAGAGCGAAGCCGCTCTAGTATTTTACCCCACAGAATTTATCGGGAAAAATTGAATATTTTGTGCTGCAAGGTCTGTTAGCGTCTGTATCCTCGCGTGGAGTTGTAATTTACGCAGCATAGGAGAGGCCTTTTTCCTCGATCCCGCTAGGCTTGACGCTGTGGCGCGGCACCTGGTTGAGCTCTTCCCGCGCCATCGTTCCGCCCCACTCGGTCGGGTCGCGGCCGAGCGCGCGCAACAAAGAAGAGGGCCCTGTGATCCGAGGACCATCGGGCGATGGCGCTTTGTTTGGTTCGCTCCACGTAACTATTCTGTACTGTGGGAGCTGTAAGGGCACAGGTGCGGCCGAAACTTCCGTCCGCGTTCCAGTTCCAGCCAAGTGGCAGCGAATGGGACGGTGTACCAACACGGGTTGCGCCCGTCTCTTTTCCGTCATCTTGGGATTGAGATTGTGTGATGACGATTGTGATGTGATGAAAGGAAATCATGGCTGCGTGTCTTGAACTCGTGAGAAACCCTTTTTGCATCCTCATCATCACGGCATTTCTTGAAGGAAAATTGCCTGCCGAGAGCATTCGGCACCTTTCGTTGGGGATTTGTCAGGTCTCACCCCCTGCCGAGCTCAGAGCAAAAAAAGAAAGGAGGCAGAAAACGCCGCTCCTTTCCCTTTTCGATCTGCATTGCGTCCCCCAGAAAATGTGGGGGAGGAGACATCGCTGTTTTTCGTCTTCTGATCCTCTTGGCATTTTTCAATGAGTGAGCAGGGGTGGCGAAGCAGGGGAGTTTACCGCAACAAGACCAGAAACTAAGAGCAAAAGGACGATAGCGTCAGAAATCAAGAACAAACGGCCAGATGGCAGCTCCGCATTAAATGCGGAGTTTTGAAGGTGCCTGGTGAGCCCCCTGCGTGATGTTGCGCTGAGAAACTTGGCATCACGGGCCATCGAACTAAGAAGCAAAGAGATATGCGTGCCAGAGATCGTTTGTACTTTCCTCCAGGTTTGGACTCTTGGTGTCATCGCGGCTGCGGTTGAGCCGCATTCGAGAGCTTTTGGGAATGGCGACAGTCAACTGCAACCTCGCAATCTCTTCGTGTCGCCGTCGAGCCCAGTAGAGTTGCACAAGCCGGCCCCTTTTGACGTGCTCAATCATGCTGCCACGGTCACTTCTCTGATGACAAGTCGACCGTCCTCTGGCGGGAAGGCCATGAATGAGCTATGCAGGCGCTGAACCGCGCCCGATCGCTTTGCTCTCATGCACAATCTTTTTGCCCTTCGTTGGCAGCCGATAAGCGACCAGAAAACTGGTACCCCCTGTGTTGATTTTTTTTATTTTTGCAAACGCCTGCCCAGCCAGCCCCCCTGGCCTGCCAGGCCAGATGTGGCGCCTTGGATCCGGGGCAACTCGTCATTCAGCCAATGACATCTCTTCAAGACTTGGGCACTTCAACTCGCTCCAACCAGGATCGACGAAACCGCAACAACGAGCCGACAAATTCGAACATGAAAAATTTTCCCCGTCTCTCCTGGCAAACGACCTCCTGATCATCCACAAGGGTGAAAATTGCAGACGAATAGGATACAGGTTCAACCATTTTAGAAGTCGAAAGCCCAGGATCTTCATCTGATGCAGCGATGTGCCTGTACATATTGCAGTGTCCAGGGGGCTCTCGGCAGGCAGCACCCTGAGGCACCCTTCACCCCATTGGGGTTGTGGGGTGTTGGAGAGCTGCAGGGTTGAAATAGCCAAAGCACTGCAGAGTGCTCCCTGAGTCCCTACATGATAATCATTGCCCGTGCCAGTCCAGCGACAAAAGGGGCGTACATAAACATGAGTATCGTTCATACACATCGTACATAGTCGAGATTGCCTCAGGACGTTTCAACCGACCTCCCAAACGACAGGGCCAAGGCGGCGCCTACCAGACGTGCAGAAGGTAGAACAGGTTGTTGGCGCCCGCCAAAAGGCTCGTATCACCACAGCATGCTTGCCCCTCCGTGGGGAGAGCAAGGACCAGGTGGTGGCAGGAGCGAGTGATAACGCCGCCGCCCGTGAAGGCGTCGGGAGTTGATAGGATCGCCGTTGGTCTGACTGTGTCTGGGGAAACCGTAGTGTGGTGCGGCTAGAAAAAAAAGTGTACGGCACCCACTGAGGACTGCTGGGAGATCCAATGTACGCTCTGCGTTGCGTCTGAGACAAGTTGGAGCGCACTCATCCCACATCTCACTGCGCATCTGCTGGAACGCGGCAGCATGACGCTGAACGATGGCGCTCAAGCTAGGGGCCATCCATTGAAGGGATTTATCAACTACAGCGGGCCTGTGACATTCGGTACTTTCTGTCTCCCGTGCTGAAGAGTGCTTTGCGAGCTTTTCTGCTCTGGCCGTTTGTTAAAGATACACCTCACGCGCCCCTAGTACTGGTGAGTCGGTCTTCGTCGCCAAGGATCCAGGGTGGTTCGCGCTTATTGTCGCCCATGCTAAGCTGGTTGGTCGACGAGGTCCACAAGATATCTAAACGCACGGCCAAGCGCCACAGCAGCAAGTCATTCTTGGCTTGTCCAACACAAGTTAGCACGTTGGAGCATTTGCACACAGCACGGTGGTCTGTGGATGAGCGTCGACAGGCCGACAGTGTCGCGTTCGGAGATCTGTACAATTTCTTGTCGAGATCGCTTGGCTTACGTGTTGCCGGTTTCGTGGGGCGCTTCTTCGTGCGTGTCCGTCCAGGACAAGCGGCGTGAGCCGCTCTCATTCGCCGGCGGCTGCTACGACCAGTCCTAGGCTCTCCTTTCATTCGAGGTTCGGCGCGATTTCATGGACGGCGGTAGAGCTCAGGTCCCGCCGCCAGTAGCACCACACATCTGCAAACGGCACCCAAACCAGACTCCAGTTCGCAGGCCAAGACGGCTGCAGCAGTGGCCGTCTTTCAACGCCCAGGCTCGACGATTGGTTGCCCCGGTCCTGGCCCACTCACAAGCCTACCCTGCCATCAACCGTGCTCAGACTCTTGCCGTGCAAACCCTCACTGTTTCCGGGCGCTGAAGGGCGCGGGACGATCGGCGAGGTAACAGTAGACGGGTTAAGGATAATGCGCATGCTTTTATCACCACTCCCATGCCGTCTGCACCCCCCCGGCGCTATCTGGCAGTCCGATGACGATTCAAGAGTGTGTGCTCTCAGGTTTGAATCAGAGCTAACGATGCTAACCCCGCTGAGGGCCGGAGTCGCAAACCCGAAGATGGACAATCCAAGGCTGCGCCACACAACCACGCCACGAGTCCTCCAGACCTTGTGATTCGATAAAACCAAGACCGGCTCACCCGTTCGAGTTGTTAGATGTCAGCGAAGGACGTGGACCGCGATACAGGACTAAGCAGTGGTGTGCTTGGTTCGATGCAGATGACCTCGCCCTTGAGATCCGCTGACCTGGCCGGCTCCGTGCCGGAAGTAAGCCGCCTGCTTCTCGATTATCTCCCCGATCGGCCTCAGGGCACCCTCAGCGCAGCAGTCGGTCTCACCACGCCCACCGCAGTTGGTGATTGACGCGGTGGCCGCTGACCAGGGGATGTCATCCTATCGACAACCTTGTTCTGGATGATGTGTTCCAAAGAAGCCATACCGAAGGGCTTTCTTTCCCAACCTGCAAAGATCATCGATAGAGCCATACCCAGCTGCAACTCGGCCATCGGCGGCGATCAGCGACGTTGTTGCTTCCCTGTTCCTTGCTGGCTCGATCGGGAAGCCTGCGGATTGCCGTGGCGTCCGCCATGGCTGCGGGGAGACGATCGGGGGCAAGCGTCGAACAGCGAGGGCCTGAAGTTGGCCCACTCTCGACACCCCATGTCGCCTTTTTTTCTTCGCACCCCATTTTTGGCTTAGGGCAGAGTACAGCTTTTTGTTGTTGCGTGCGGCAATTTGTGCCGCCTTTCCAGGCAGAGGCACGGCAGGCAACTCCAGTCTCATCAGCTCTGTGGCGGCAAGGAGCCTGGCTGACCTGCCACTAAATTGTTTCCAACTTGAGCGGAGCTGCGTCAATGGGGCTTGACTGGGCTCTTTAGCCTTGTCTCAGATCGTGAGAGCGAGGTGCGAATGACAACATCTCTCCGCCCCGCGACTCCCGGGAGTGCAGCGGTGCAACTTGACGCCGACTGGGCATCTTCAGAGCGGGCAATCTTCCAGTCCTTTTTTAGCCAAGATGTGCCTGTCTGAAACCTCACTCTACCGCAGACTGACATCGAACGGCTCGACCGTCTTCCATTAGCCGTCTCTCGCGGCGTGGGGGTTCCTGCAGCTTTTTTTTATTGCTTCCAGCAACCTCGGAGGGTATCCCGCACTCGCATCTGATGGCCTGCGTATAAAATCTTGGGCCGCAGTGTGATCGTGAATGGAACGGTCTGATATTATCTAACGGGGTGCGAAAAATGACGTTGGGACGGCCGAAAGCCGAATCTATCCCCACAGATAGACCTCGAGATATGCTGCGCTAGACAGGGAACGTATCTCGCAGGGTTGGGGGAGCTCCCGCGACGGGAGCGGGACCTTCAGCGAATCGCTGCTCTTCCACTTGCCGCCAGCGGGTCCTCCTTGCTCCACGATAGCCCCCCGTTTCGCAAGACGACTGCCTTTTGCCCTTCACTGTGGAAGCATTGCTAGTCGGCCAGCCAGTACTTTCCCCAACTTAGTCTACTGCGCATCACGGGCCAACAGCAATCTCCTTGCTCGCCGACTACCTGGGACCGGCGACTTATGAAGGCCGGACGACCAACAGCGGCAGGTTGTCCACTACGGGACACCCGTAAAAATCACGCCTCTGGAAAAGAGCGGATAGCGATACCATCATTCCGACATTGGCGTCGAGCGAGCAAGATAGTTATCCCATCATCTATCATCGGGCCAGTACTGTGTATGCCAACGTGATGGTAGGGACTGGGGTCCACCTTCAGATATTCATGGACATATCACCACTTGTGTGGATTTGTCGGCAGAGACATGGAACAATGACTTGCCAGGCCGCAGTGAAACATTGTCACCCCATTCCAACATTGCCTGGTGCAAGCGATCGCCTGATCAGAAACTTCTGCTCGTGTGACCCCGAGATACTATCGGTTGTTCATTTTCTGACGTGCTCACTATTCTCGTTGCTGCGCAACTTTCAGGTGTTTTGAATCCACAGAAATAAGGAGGCCCTATCATCAAAAGCCCTCGAACTTATCATTATTGGCTGTTGATGTGGCAAAGCACGTAGCGAGTGCCTCAGGTAGCAGGCTAATTGTACTGCTTGGCCAAGGCCGGCGAGCTCACGAGGCTGGTGCTGCAGCCACTCGCCGAGGATGCCTCGCAAAGCAGGCACAAGAGGAAGGCAACGCAACGCAAGCCTTCTCACGGTGGGCACACCCAATTGCAGATGGTTGTGATGGCTTGCCCGTCGCTGATTTGTTTGAAGCAACTGTGGAGTAAGATGCAGGTGCTGCAGGTCCGTCTGAAAGCAGCAAAGACCCTGGCCGATGATACGGGAGGGGTGCGCTCGGGGCAGGCATCAAGTCTGTTGGAGAGAGGCATCATCGTGCAAGATCTTCACGATCCGCTTCTCGGTGTCCGTGTTAATGCATAGGGCGATGTAATCCGTACATACTACACAGCCCGGTCTCTCCTGGAGAAACACCTGTATTTCTGGGGTCGCATGGCCTGCAGCTCATACGCCAGAGCCCGCTTGAAAGGGGCCTAGAGTCGAGGATAGCTTGGTGATGGTAGGCCGGACGTCTCACCGAGATGGTGGGCGTTGAGTGTCGCCTCGAAGTCGCACTAGCGGCGCGAGAAGAATGGAACTGTGTAATTGCCTCGGCGTCCTCCAGCCTTGGACATGGCGACGGCAACATGCCTTCTGCCGACAGGAGCTGACTGGGCAATTCAACAGAGAGCTCCCCAGAGCTGCAACGCACATTGGCCATTCTCGCCGAGCTCGTCATCGGAGCTCCGCCGGCCGGCAGGAAGGCTGGCGGGCGGGGCTAGAGAGATGTCGCTATTCCAGATGCTGCTCTGCTGACGTTGATTGGCGGACAGTGATTCGAGGACGTCTGTAGGAAGATTTCGAGGGGCGGCCTCACAGCGCTGAGATGCAACCATGAGGCAGAGATTTGCCATTGACCTGTCGACGAGACGACAGCCAATGACACAAACATCAGGCAAGCCGGTGCTTCTCATCTGCGTCCGGTGCGTGTCCTGCAGGCGGCAGACAAGATTGGCGTCGTGCTGAAAGCGTGCTGTGTCGTAGTGGTGGGATGAATTGAGCACCGAGGGAGGGCAAGGTCGCACCAGCCTGCAACTTCAACAGTCGCCTCCCCACCTGTCGCTGCGGCCTTTCATGTTCTCACGCTGACCGGCCTGCAGACTGGCTAGGCTAGGTAGGTAGTAGGCTGTCTGAACAGCTGCGCGCGAAACCGCGAGAGAGGGATGAGATGCCCTCCCCCCACGCTGGGTCCCGTGTCGCAAAGGACTCTGGACAGGCCGTGTTTGTTTTATCCTGACAGTTCCGGCTGGCTCCTGAATGCCGCGGTAATGCGAGCGAGGGGAGCTTCAGTAGCGATGAGAAGCGACATTGCGCAACAACTCAATTCTTCTCGGATTGTGGGCCGGGCAGCTGTCGCTGATGGCGTCGAGTCTAGGCCCTGGCTGCTGCTGATATGAGCACCCGGCGAGATGGCATTTCTCGAGCTGCAGTAGCAGCAGCATAATAGAGGCGTTGTGGAAAAGGAAATATCGCGCTCACCGGAAACCAGCGAGGAATGCAGGCTGCAAAGCCCGCAAAACGCCAGCAAGCCGGGGAGGGTCTCCACGGCGTCAGGTCGGATACTTTCCGCCCGCTCGCTCACCAACAATAAGTGTCACCAAATTGCCTGCCGGTCGCGCCTGCCTCAGTTCTTGGGAGAGAGAGGAATTATCAGGACAGGACCAGAGTGTCAGGAGAGACCCCCACAGGACCTGATTTGCCTTGGCGCCATAGCATAAAATTCCCACCTTAACACAGCACAACCTACAGGCGAGAATGGGTGCAATTGCGCACCCTCGCACTGCAACTCTTGTTCTTGCGCACACCCGCGCGCGCACCACTGTTGGACAGAGACCAGCAGCCAGCAGGCCACTGGAAGTGGGAGTCGCAGTGGGATTGGAGTGGGCGTGGCTCGTGAACGGCTGCACACCCCCCCGCAGCATTGGAAGTAAAAGTCAGCGCAAGACCGCAAGTGAGTCGGTGGGTCCTAGGCGAAAAAGCTAGGCAGGCGACGCAGGCCAGGATGGTGCCAAGTTGCAAGACCCACTTCTGCTGCTCAAAACAGACCAGGGTGGTGCCACGACCAGGCCATGCTATGCGCACGCCTGGGCAGCAGAGTTTTTTCGCACACCACCAGCCGAGACCCCTGCCACGGGCCTATCTCGTACAAGGCATAGCGCAGATTGCCGCCTCTGGTCCTCCTGCAAGAGGGACCCACTCTGGCCTCTGCCCATGCCAGTGACAAGCCGCTCGTGTACCCCTCCGCAGCCGACACAGCCCGGAGGTACCCCCCAGAGCCCTCGATCGCCGTACCCCATGGCGCCAAATGTCTTAGTGCTCGCGGGTCCTTTGTGGTCATGGGCATCTGCCTCGCTCTCCTCCCACACTTTTGCAACGACCGGGGCAGGCAGAGCCGTACACCACACAATCCATACATAACGCCGGCCTCCCCAGCTTCTTAACCTCCCACCTCACATTGGCAACGGACACATCGTCGACCACCTCTCCTTCTTTCACAGGCAACCAACTCGCTTGTCTCGGACCAGCACTCTCGGTCGTGCTATGTGCCTGCAACCAGACGTCTTATAATCCAACTTTCCCTCGGGAACCACCTCGCCATCAGCAACCAGCCTCGTCGAACACTTCCACAGTCGCACTGCGGTTCTTCGATCTGCTTCACTTCGTCACAGAAACGGCACGCTTAGTCTCGTAGGCTTTGCTACAGCTCGCAGCCGCTGCCCACGCTTTCCAATTCAGAGCCTCCGCTCCTTCAGACACCACCACAGTTCACCATGTCTTTCGACTGGACACACCAATTCTGCCTCGCTTGCGACAAGCAAACCGATGGCGCCACCTACTGCTCCGAATCCTGTCGTCTAGCCGACTACGAAAAGACATCCTCGACTCCCAGCTCAGGGCCAAGCTCGCCAGCCTTTGCTGCTCCCTCGTATCAATGGACCTTCGCCAAGCCAGCGGCGACCAGCACCAAGTTCTATCTCTCGCCTGCCTTTGATTTCAGCAGCCCCCATCTAAGCGGGAGAACGCTCCAGCATGGCGCTGTTTCGCAGACAGAGGGAACTCGTGCCTCGGGGCCCATACTCTCGCCGTCGACCTCGCACACCAGCCTCTGCTCTATCCGAAGCACGTCTAGTGCAGGCCTTGACGCATCCCAACTCTCCGAGAAGGCAGCGAGGGAACTTCGAGCGTACGCCCGCTCCTTCGAGTCCGTCAGGCTTCAGCGCCGGAGGTCACACTAAGCGTCCATCTTCGACAACACAATATCTACGGTTTTCTCCTTCCCTCGCACAGCGACTATACCCTCATCTCAATCGATCACGGTTCATTCATAGAACGACGACACCACCACATTACACGACTCTTCCATAATCTCATTTGTCTCACCATTTGTTGTAACAAAAAAAAGGGCATACACCGGAGCACAGCATCATAAAAAGTTTGGTCACTATGGGCAGGATTGTTCTCTTTCATTTTCATTATGTACTCGGAGAGGCGTACGACCGGGACTCACATTGGGTACTGGGCGAAAGATACCGTGTACCACACAACGATACACCTCGGGGCATTCTGTTTTTGCTTGGTTTTTGGTTTTGCAAAGCATTTGCATCTGGGCAGGCGGAAGCCATGGGATTATGGATGGGCGGGCGGGCTCAGCTTTGTTTGGAATTCGGCGTTCGACCGAAGGCAGCAGTGGCCTGTGTGTGTTCAGAGAAGTTTGTTTGGGACTTGACGATCATGCCATGACAGGAATTTGCTGTATGACGGGTGCGAGTCTGTAATGGACTTGGAAAGTTTTTCTTTTGGGGGAGTGAATAAGAGATAGCATCGACTACCACAACCTGGCAGGCCAACTTCACAGTTTGGCCTCGACCAAGCCAAATGGATCTTCTCCAACCCCAACCCCAACCCCCAAACCACAAGACTTTTCTGATGATGCCATGGATACCGTTCCCGCGTGCAAGCCCAATGCCTTAGCTAATGATCATCACTGCTGGTCAGGTGCCCTCAAAGTTGCGTAAAAGAAGCTTCCCCAATTCTCCACATTCCAGAACGGCACTAGCGGAGTTCCATTGCCGTCCCGCAACCGCGAGCCAGCTTTCGCAGTTTCCGCCTCCCAAACCAAGCTTGGGGCTGGCATTGGGCGGCAAACTCGCATCATTTCGGTCTCAACTTGTGTGCCTTAAGACGGCATTGGACGGCCGCACGCTGCAAGGAACAGAAGAACCAATCGAAGAATAACAGTTGAACTAGCGAGCCTAATGCTGAGGCGTGCTTCGTTGGAAACAGCTCATCCAAAGAAAGCCGCCCCTCCGCCCAGCCTTGGGCTACGCGCCATTGTAGAGGCCAATGTGCCTCCGCTCAACCCAACCCGAGCCGGGCCGGTTGGGAACCGACTCAGGCAACACATCACCATATTCTTCTTTGTCGTCATAGGTGAGGGCGAAGAGCTTGTCCTCCCCACCAGAGCTTTCTCCTCGCTCGCTTCAGCGCAGTCATCGATGATGAGTCGGCTTACCTTGCGGGCCACGCGGCACAGAAAAGCCAGGGTTCCCCCTTTCTCTCCGTTCTCGCATCCAGGAAGCCATCATATCCTTGCTTTCCATTCCACAGCTCGCCCGCCCCACTGCGATGAGCTGCTCCCTGCAATGAGTCGATCCTCCACTCGACTGGTGGAGTGCAGGAAGGGAACGAGAAAAAAAACACAGTCAAACTACTGATGGCCTGCAAGCGGGAAGAGAAAGGAGAATGTGCCACGCGAGCCACGTTACACCTCTCCGAGGACCCGAACGCCTTCACTAGCACAAGCTAACGCCGCCCAAGAGCAGATCACATACGCACATTGGATCTTGCGTTCGTGGCAAAGATGTCGAAAGGGTCTCTCATCACTCTCAATTGCCCAACCCAACCTATCGCGTCTGTCTTGCCGCATTGGCCCCGATAGATAGGGTTTCTTGCTCACATCCCGTCTCATCTCGACCGACCACCTACCCGTGAGGGGGTCCAGCCAAGCGGGCACCGGTGCTACATATGGCCCTTGCTAGGGACGGCAGCATTGGAGCTCACCAAGAAAAGAGCCCAAGCCGGGCCTAAAGTGAAAAGAGAGAACCCATGCGTTGCTTTGTGGAACCGTACAACTCGGCCGGTGCTGATGAATTTGCTTTGGCATTGGACGAGAGATGAGCACAAGGCGAAAAGGCCTTCAGTCTGGAATGGTGACCGCTCCAGACCCCTTGGGACCCTTTCTCCCAGGCATCCAGCGCAGGGCCACCAGCAAAATCTGGGGAAATGCCGCCATCGGGAAACGGGAGCACCCACAGCTGATGGAAAGAGTTCTAAAGCTACACCCTGACCCGCCTCCTTTCACTGGTGTCAGAGGCTCAGATGCGACTCCGCTTGGGTTGGGATATGCTGGCAAAGGCAAGAAGAAGGGGAAACCCCAGGTTATTCTCAGTCAAATTCGACCGAAGGACGCTCTCCTCAATTGGACCGGAGACTGAGATTGTCAGTTTCTTCTCCCAGCGGCGCCCTGAGCTATAGGCTCAAGGCTGGGCCAGTGCCTGGCTCCATCGGGAACTGTCTCGGTGATTCTGTAACTGCACAGGACGTCGTTCCAGAAGCGGAGAAACCCGTGGATCGACCCTGGCGGAGCGGGATGCTCCCTCAAAAAATTGCTCTCGCGAAACACGCCATGGCCACAAACAGCTTCCTGTTTCTCAGTTCAGCCTGCTGCCAGTCTCCGTATGCGGTACGTAATGGCAATAATGAGCACACTCCACCGAAGAGCACGTCTTGTGCATCAGTCTCCGTCGGATCAGGCCACATCATCAAGGCCTATGGAAGATAGATGTCAGCCGTTTTAACGCCCAGGTGCACAGCATGAAGAAGAGGCATTGCGTCGTATACACTGTAGACATCTCCCGCTATCTTGTTGTGAACTGAGAAAGGGACAGAAATGGTTCGAGCTTCCATGCGGAGACAGCCGCCATTGGCCGAGGTCATCAACCGTACCACGGCTCCCTTACCTTGCTCCCCTCACGCTGAAACACGCTCGTCATCGACACAGCATGGAAGATCCCCGGTTTCCCTTGGGGGGGGGGGGGGGGGGGGGACAGACGGCACCTGCGACGCTGGGTGCGCACTAAAAGGCAGAGGGTGGTACAGAAGGTGGTAGCAGACGGCAAAAAATAATAATAACAAGGGACAAGGCGGGATGGGCAGAGCCATGTTCGACAACATATTCGCAAGGGAGCACGCAATTCACCCAAGATGGGAGGAGGGCTCGGTGAGTCGCAGCGGATGAGCCCAATTTCTTGTAATGAGAACCAGAGATCTCCGAAGAGGGAGAGACCTGCAGGAGAAAAGCACTATACTACAGTGACATCCCGTTGGAATAATCCTCCCACTCTTATTGACCTTGCATGGCACAATTCTTAAGTTTTGCGGGTTAGTGCTGTGTTGTATGTGCTTACATACTCCCTGTGTGTAAATCTTCCCACTTACACGCCCACACCTTTAACCAACCTCCAACTCAACCCGTGCTGCAGGACCCTCGCTACATTCATAACCCGTAATCTATACTTTCAGTGCTTGAGCTGTGCCTTGGACCGGTATGCGCTATTATTACGCCCTCGACTCATTCTCCGGAACTTGGGTGAATTGGATACTGCCCTGCACAGAACCACCTAGCCCCTCTTCCTCCCTCGCTGTCCTACCTACCTGTCCCGCGCCGCCCGACTGGCGGACGAAAACTGATCGGCATCCAGTGCGCGCAATGAGCTCATCCAGCAGCAGCATTTCTCCCGGCAGCCACCGGAAGCCACGGGCAGGGACCGATCGATCACGGCAGATTAATTTTGCTCATGATTTTTTACGTAAATGCACTTATTCTGGTAGTGTTTGAGGTGTTCGTAGTCATCGCCGGCCTTGGCGGTCGTTGTGGATTTTGAGTGTCAGCGCCAGGGTATGATGTACGTACCGTGGTTCCGCGGATGACATCAGGAATTTTTTATATGGGGGCCTTGTTTCATCCGGGGAGGTTTCCTTGGCCGTTCTAAAGGATGAGCTAAGGTAGAGTGCGTACATACACGCGTGTATCACTTGTTTACGGAGGCTGTGTTTTTTTTTTGGTTTGCTTGAGCCCTCTCCACCTTTTGGAAACTTCCAAGGTTGAAAGGCAGGGACATGGGAGAGTTTGGGTGAGCTGCCAGTGAGCGGAGCGGGCGGAGGGAGGAGCTGGCGAAGCAAGCTGTCATCGTCAATACCTCCTCTTCGGGAGCCATGCTGCCGTATTGAGTGTCACTACTGGCCAGTTGAGGGCCTTGGTGCTGTTGAGACTGCGCCAGAGTAATTCGCAATATCCATTAAGAGCACCGTGTCTAGCATTGCTGCGTTTCGCTTTTGCCCATATCCATAGCACCGGAGCCTCTCCCACTGACTTGCCCCCAGACACTTGTCTCTCGCTCCGGAAGCTCCCCTATAGGCTGGATGGCCATTGCTCAGCAAAGGTGAGGGGAGCATTGATTGTTTCGTTTCGAGTCGAGTGCTGGAGGAACACTGACATAAGGCTTGGTCCCCTCCGAGATTGGAGGGCGAGCTGGGGGGATCCTGTCATCCGAAAATGAGTCCGCTTTGGGAAACGAGAAGCAATTCCGTGATTTGGCTAGCCCTTGCAAAAGCTGTTTTCTTCCCTGGCGTTGACTCATCTAAGCAGAGGCCAGGTTAGTTTTGCCAATGACCCAGAGGGCGTGAAACTGCGAAATTCACAGTCAGACCGGACACCCGTGGCCCCAGAGAATTGAAGTGGAGCGCCGGACTTCGAGCATGTCAGGGAAGCTGTTCCTTGAGTTGTTGCGTTGCGTTGCATGCCTTCTGCGCACAGTACGAGACAGTGCGCGACACACCCCCACTTGAGACTTGTTGAATGGCATCATTTTTTTTTTCTGTCGAAGGCTAGGATCTCCAAGAAATCCTGCTGGCCACTATCAAAGCCGCTCCCAAACAAACGGGAGGGAGCCAATCTACTCTATGTCGTCAAACGCCCGGCTCGCCAGTCGGAGGTCGGAGGGAGAATTGAAAAGGCAGCGAGGCTTCCTGTTTCAGACAATCTATCTCGGAGCGAATCACAGGCCGGCGTCACCACGGCACGGCAGCGGGCGGGGTCCCTGATTGCCTGCCGGGTTTACATAATCCAGGCTGAAGGGACCAAGCGAGCCGCTCTGCGCAGGGGAGGGCCTTGTTGGTTCGGATATTTTTTTTCTGGTTCTTGTCGATTGATTGATCTTCCGGCATCAGACCTCAGATTTCAGCCTGACGGGAATGCTGCAGCAGGTCTAGCTGGCGCTAACATCCCGCCAGCGCACGCCGTCCATGCTTGTGGTGTCACAGCTGTTCAAGACAGGAAAAGAAAATTTTCTCTCACAAGCTTTTCACAGTCAGCCCCCCAGCGCCCCGTGTTCGCCCGGCCCTCATCCAGCCCCGCGCGTATCCTGCCCTGCCTACGCCTGGCGAGATCGGATTGTTTGAGCGGAGGGGCTTGGTCTTGGTCGAAACGCCAGCCGAACCAAACTCTTGCATTCGTTGGGCAAGAACCGGCTCAGCAGCAGAGACTTTTCTCTGCTTTGTTCCATTCCACATCCGCGGCACAGCGCTCCTTCCTCTTCTGGCGATCCTTCGCAGCGAACTAATGACTAACTCCGACTAACCACTAACTTCGACCAGACCGCGTGCCGTGCCGCGCCGCGCCGCCCGGGAGCCGTTTCCGCCTCCCTGATCGGCATGGGCATCCAAGATCCATTTTTCTCTCTTTCTCGACCCCACGCTAGCCAGGGAGGAAAGGAATGTGCGCGCTGCGCAGTGATGAGGCCACAGAGGCGGATGGCGGACGTGGTTGGCGGTCTCCGTCTGCCAGTACGGGTTCCCGGAGCTCGTGGATCTTGTTTCTCCTTCGGGGCGAGTGCCTCGAGGCACGTCTAACGACAGACACTGCATTGGCCGGCTGAAAAAAAAGCAAACTCGCGTTCATGCTGCCAGACGTGTCAGCCACCATGCCATCCCCAGTCCCCAGGCGTGCCCAGCGGCGCAGGCCAACCAGCAACGGAGCCGCTCGAACACGCTGTCTCTGGTGCTTGGCGCCGTGTTCCTGCGTTCCTGTTGGCCGTTGAGGCTCCGCAGAGCCGTCGGGCAGCCCGTTGTTTGGTCGCTTTGTTCCGTTCCTTGCTGGCTTCTTGCCCCAACGACTGGTCGGTTTCGGGGGCCGGCAGCCCCTCTCGGCAGCCTTTCCGTTCATCCAACGCCGGGCTTGCCCACCGTCCACTGGCTGAGTGAGCCGACATTCCTCCTTCTCCCGCACTTCGGGGTTCCACCCCGTTCGTTCACCATAATCGGCTTCCTGCACGGCTTCCCGCCCCCAGTGCCCTTTGCCCTTGCCCCCTTTCTCGTCCCCTTCGGGTTGGGGAACAGGTACCCAAACAGTTTGGGGTGGGGGGTGAATTGTGTGCGCTCTGTGCTACTCTACCAAGCCCCCTCAGAACAGCCATTGCTGTTGGCTCGATTCGGCGTCTTGCCAGCTTGCTGCTGCCCGGACACTGGCACAGCAGACAAACGGGGTGGGGCAAGACCGTCTCGCGATCTTGGTGCCACGCGATCTAAGACCGAGCCAATGGCTCGTCTACCGCTGAGTCGATCTTGCGCCCAATTTCACAAATTTGTTTCGCTCCCCATGATCTCAGCCCGAGCAAGACTACTCTCACTGTTTCCCCCATGGCTTAGGGCCCCGCAACGGCGAGCAGCCTCCGCGCTGGAAATTCAAGGAGGGGTGGACGGGCCCTTCCCTCATTGATAATGGTCGTCTGTTGGATGAAACTGCACGTTGCCGCGGGCCGCCCTGACATCCATTCCTCTTCGTCAGCCGGCACGAGGGGACGGTTGGTAAGCGCTGGAGGGCTGCCGCTGTCTACGTGGACACGCATTCCTCGACTCAAAGCCTGACAGGGCAGGCAGGAATGTCGCGACCCCTGCACGAGTTCACGTCTCCAGTGCTGTTAAGAGTATTGATTGGTGAGACGGCTGCTTCTCAGCACGGGTACACCTGGCGAGAATGATTTGCTTTTCTTTTTCGCATATTTTGTGCCTTTTCTTACTTGTGGCTGTCGGGTCTCGGTCGCGTATCTTCCATATGGCTTGAGTTGTTTTTGCCTGACCACGGATATGTGGTCGGAATATGTCTGGCTCTCTGGGCCTGGCTGAAAGTCAAGTGAACCAACATTGATGCCGCCCTTCGGCGCAGCCAGCCCCCATCATTGCTCGAGGGATGAGAATGAACGAGAGAGAAAACTTTTTCTCGATGTCTCGCGCATGTCCGTTGTCTCTGCCCCACGTCAATTTTTAATTCCCGCGGAACAGAGTGCTGGAATGGGGGGGTGCTGTTCCGGCTTGGAACGAAACTCAGTTCCGCCCGAGCTCACTGGGTCCTAACAATGTCGCTTGCCTTGCCCTCATCCGGGATGCATTTGTCTCTCGAGGACCCAGACGAACGCACGAAAGCCAAATCCCCGTTGTTCGATGAGGCGA
>Ga0247770_1000074_pt1 | contig 84196 bp, 62 predicted proteins | sample UWRJL136409B6_FD_179943 | JGI IMG/M metagenome (GOLD analysis project Ga0247770, IMG submission 179943) | Plant litter microbial communities from Arlington Agricultural Research Station in Wisconsin, United States - UWRJ-L136-409B-6 | ecosystem: Environmental > Terrestrial > Plant litter >...
CAACTCCACTCCGCCGAGGTCAGTCTCCACCCACGCGTCGATCATGTGATTTCCCCCAGGTGTGACGCCTCCTCCTGCCCTGGGTACACTACGTTTACTTGTGACTAATGGATAGCCCGATAACGGGAGAGGGGGGAGAACTGCTTGCTCGGGGCGGACTTCCGCATGTCGTCGGATCGGCGATCCCGGCTACGGAGTCCATTCCGGGTAGTCACGCATCGTTCTTCGTGGGCGTGGGGCTGCGCGCCGCTCGGTGACGAGTGCTTTGATTCTCGCGAGAACCGAGGGGAGGTCATGCAGCACCTCCTCGTTCCGGAATCGCAGCGTGTGGTAGCCGTACGCCGCGACGTGCGCTTCGCGTCCTTCGTCTCGCTCCTGCTGCTGATCGTGCACGCCGCCGTCCACCTCGATGACGAGTTTGGCGATCGGGCAGTAGAAGTCGAGGACGAAGTTCTCGACCGGGTGCTGCCGCCGGAACCGCAGCCCATCGAGCCGTCGCGCTCGCAATGCCTCCCAGAGCACATCCTCCGCCCGGGTGGGCTCCCTCCTCATCTCCCTCGCCGCCGCCTGCACCCTCCTGCTGTTCCCGCGAAAACGACTCTGATCCATGGCATCCCCTCTGAGTAAAAGGAGATAGAGCCTCACCATCTCTCCGCCCATATAATCAGTCCATCAGTGCTCCCCCCTCTCCCGTTATCGGGAGAGGGGGGCCGGGGGGGGTGAGGGTGCCGCGGGCGCGCACCGCCGCCCATCGCCCACCCCACCGCCCCACCACGGCCCGCGCTACACCACCATCTCCACCATCTCCGTGATCCGCATCGCCAAATCCCCCCTCACCGTCCCGAGCGGAACCTCCGCCCCGCGTGCTCCTGCGCGTCCACGGCGGCGACGGCGGTGAGGTTGGCGATCTCCACGGCCTCGGAGGCGCGCTGGAGGACGTGGACGGGGTGCGCCATCCCCAGCAGGATGGGGCCGAACGCCTCCGCCGTCCCCAGCCGCATCAGCAGCTTGTAGGCGATGTTGGCCGAGTTCAGCTCGGGAAAGATCAGCACGTTGGGGCGCGCGCGCAGCGTGGAGAACGGGTACTGCGCCAGCCGCAGGTCGTCCACCAGCGCGGTGTCCGCCTGCATCTCGCCGTCCACCTCCAGCGTGGGGTCCAGCGACCGCACCAGCTCCGTCGCCCGCCGCACCTTGTCGGACTGCGGGTGGCGCACCGAGCCGAAGTTGCTGAACGAGAGCATCGCCACCCGCGGCACCAGCCCCAGCCGCCGCACGAACGCCGCGGAGAGCGTGGCCGTCTCCGCCAGCGTCTCCGCGTCGGGGTCGATGTTGACGGTGGTGTCGGCGAAGAAGAGGATCTCGTTCTCCAGCACCATCATGTACAGCCCCGCCACCTTCCGCACCCCGGGCGCCGTCCCGATCGTCTCCAGCGCGGGGCGGATGGTGTCGGGGTAGTACAGGTCCTCGCCCGCAACCAGCCCGTCCGCCTCGCCCTCCGCCACCATCATGCACCCGAAGGGGATGGCGCGCCGCACCTCGCCCCGCGCGTCGGCCAGCGTCATCCCCTTGCGCTGGCGCCGGGCGAAGAGGCGCTGGGCGTAGCGCTCCAGCCGCTCCTCGTCGCCCATCCGGTCCACGATCTCCACCCCTTCCATCGACACGCCCAGCACCCGCGCCGTCTCCGCGATCCGCTCCGGCCGCCCCAGCAGCACGGGGCGGGCGATCCCCTCGCCCACCACCAGCGCGGCGGCGCGGATGATCCGCTCGTGCTCGCCCTCGGGGTAGACGATGGTGCGCGGGTCGCGGCGGGCGCGGTTGATCACGTCGCGCATCACCTGCCGCCCGCGGCCCAGGCGCGCCTCCAGCTCCAGCCGGTACGCGTCCAGGTCGATCTCCCGCCGCGCCACCCCCGTCTCCATCGCCGCCTTCGCCACGGCGGGCGCCACCCACAGCATGATGCGCGGGTCGAAGGGCTTGGGGATCAGGTAGTCGGCGCCGAAGCGCAGCCGCTCGTCGCCGTACGCGCGCTCCACGCTCTCGGGGACGTCCAGCCGCGCCAGCTCGGCCAGGGCGCGGGTGGCGGCCATCTTCATCTCGTCGTTGATGGCGCGGGCCCGCACGTCCAGGGCGCCGCGGAAGATGAAGGGAAAGCCCAGGACGTTGTTGACCTGGTTGGGATAGTCGGTGCGCCCCGTGGCGATCAGCGCGTCGCCGCGCACCTCCATCACCTCCTCGGGGGTGATCTCGGGATCGGGGTTCGCCAGCGCGAAGACGATGGGGCGCGCCGCCATGGCCGCCACCATCTCGCGCGTCACGGCGCCGGCCACGGAGAGGCCCACGAAGACGTCGGCGCCCGTCATGGCGTCGGTCAGCGTCTCCATCTCCGTGACCTGGGCGAAGCGGGCCTTGTACGGGTCCATGTGCTCGGGCCCGCGGTCGGCGCGGATGACCCCCATGCGGTCGCACATGTAGATGTTGCCGCGCCGCACCCCCAGCGACACGTAGTGCTCCGCCGTGGCGATGGCCGCCGCGCCCGCGCCCGAGAAGACCACGCGGATCTCCTCGATGGGCTTCCCGACGATCTCCAGCGCGTTCAGGAGCGCGGCGCCGCTGATCACCGCCGTGCCGTGCTGGTCGTCGTGGAAGACGGGGATGTCCAGCCGCCGCTTGAGCTCCTCCTCGATGTAGAAGCACTCCGGCGCGGCGATGTCCTCCAGGTTGATCCCGCCCACGGTGGGCTCCAGCAGCTCGCAGAAGCGGATCACGTCGTCCGGGTCCTCCGACCCCACCTCCAGGTCGAAGACGTCGATGTCGGCGAAGCGCTTGAAGAGCACGCCCTTCCCCTCCATCACCGGCTTGGCCGCCAGCGGGCCGATGTTCCCCAGCCCCAGCACCGCCGTCCCGTTGGAGACCACGGCCACCAGGTTGCCGCGCGCCGTGTACTTGAAGACGTCCTCGGGATCGCGGGCGATCTCCCGGCACGGCTCCGCGACGCCCGGCGAGTAGGCGAGCGAGAGGTCCCGCTGCGTGCTGGCGGGCTTGGTGGGGACCACGGCGATCTTGCCGCGGCGCCCCTGGCTGTGGTAGTCGAGCGCGTCCTGCCTTCGGTCTGCCATCGGCGTCCGGTCTGCTGTAAAGCGTTGCGTGGGCGAGCGGGTAGCGTACCCGGCGCGCCGGGGGGTGTCAAGCCGATCCCGCCCCGCGCCGTCGCCGCACCTCCCGTGCTTCTCGCCGCCGAGCTTTTCCCGCACGTCGGTCGACTACGCGCATCGAAGCCGCCGGCGGGGGCGAGAGGATCGGGAGATGCCCCTCACGCGATCCTCGCGCCCCTTTTTCGATGGAATGAGTTTCGGGGTGATGCGATGGCTGATAAGTATCGTCTTCATGGATGCGCGCGCACTGTTCTGAACGAGCACCGCACCAGAGTGGTGCGCTATTGACAAATGCGGATCAACTTTAACTGACTGCAAATGCGAGTCTTGGATGGAGACGAGCGTTGGCTTGATCGATGCCTTTCTCCGTGCCGAATCCGCCCTCGCATCGCCGGACCGAAGTGTTGCCGTGCACGCGCGGATTTGGCGCCGCCCACCCCGGGCGGTGGATCGCACTCCACCTGAAGGAGTCCCACCTCATGAAGCGCAACCTCGCACTGCTCCTCCCGTTCCTGGCGCTCGCCGCCTGCTCCGACCGCGCCGAAAGCCCGGTGGCGCCGATCCAGGCGCCCGCGGCCGCGCCCGGGAAGTACATCGTGGTCCTCAAGGACGACGGCTTCACCGGGGCGCGGCTCAACGTCTCCAGGGCCATCACCGACTTCGTCGACCAGTCCAGCATCAAGCCGAAGTTCGTCTACACGGGCGTCTTCCGGGGCTTCGCCGGGGAGCTGACCGCCCAGCAGGTGGAGAAGCTGCGCTCCGACCCGCGCGTGGCGTACGTGGAGCCGGACGCCGAGGTCAAGCTGTTCACCACCCAGACCACCAACCTGTTCAACTGGGGGCTGGACCGCATCGACGACAACGACCTTCCGCTGGACCTGAGCTACACCTACTTCGCCACCTCCAGCAACGTCACCGCCTACGTCCTGGACACGGGGATCAACGTCAACCACGTCGATTTCGCCCCCCTGGGCCGCGCCGCGTACATCGCCAACGGCGCCAACGGCGACTTCGTGGGCGACGGGTGGGGAAGCGCCAACGACTGCAACGGGCACGGCACGCACGTCTCCGGCACCATCGGCGGCGTCTACTCCGGCGTGGCCAAGAGCGTGAACATCCGCGTGGGCCGCGTGGTCAACTGCTCCGGCGGCGGCACCGCCTCCATGGTGATCGCCGGGATGGACTGGATCCGGCTGAACGGGACCAGGCCGGCCGTGGTCAACATGAGCCTGGGCTACGGCAACGTGCTCTCGGTGAAGAACGCCGCCACCAACCTGGTGGCCGCCGGCTACGTGGTGGTCGCCGCGGCGGGGAACGGCAACTCCGTGGGGACGCCGCTCAACGCCTGCAACGAGGCGCCCGGGAACGCCCCGACCGTGATCACCGTGGGCGCCACCGACAACACCGACAAGGAGGCCTCGTTCTCCAACTACGGCACCTGCGTGGACATCCTGGCGCCGGGCGTGAACATCACGGCCTCGTACTACGCCAACGTCAACCAGGTGACCACCATGAGCGGCACCTCCATGGCCAGCCCGCACGTGGCCGGCGTGGCCGCCCAGTACCTGTCGGGCAACCCCACCGCCACGCCGGCGACGGCGACCAGCGCCATCCTGGGCATCGCCAAGCTCAACACCATCACCCGGCACGCCCTGAGCACCGCCAACGGCACCCCCAACCGCTTCCTCTTCACCAACTACTGAAGCGGATGGGACGATAGGGATTCGGATCGCGAGACACGGACGTCCGCGATCCCGATCCACCGACAGCAACGTGGCCGCGGGGAGACGATTCTCCTCGCGGCCACGCCGCGTTCGGTCGGCCACGCGCGAGGGGCGATGGCTGTCGCGGATCTCTCGCCGCGGCCCGCCAGCGGCTGAAGCCGCCCGCTGGAGCCGCCGGCTGGAGCCACGGAAAGCCTTGCGGGGCAGGGCGCGCCGCGCGCTACGACGTGCATTCCGCGTCCCGCGGCCGCGCATCGTCCACTCCCAGCGCGGAGAGGCCCGCAAGCCGCTGTTCCGGGTGGCTACCCTGCTCCCGGAACCGGGGGCGGCCACGCCCGCCCGACGACCATTCTCACCCCGCGAATCCGACGCCGGATCCGCGCGGGGAAACGCTGGCGGACCGCCGCCGGCTTTCACCAGTCCGGCTGGGCATTCACGAAGATCAGGCTGCTTGACGTTTGCCGCTTCCGCCAGTAAATAGCAGGTTTCTGCCACTGGATCGTCCGCGGTCGGCATTGCAGTGCCATTTCCCCGTCTCGACGTGCTCGGCCAGGCTTCTCGACCATCCGGGCGAGGGTGCCTACCCTCCAATCGCCGAAACCGGCGAAACCAGGCCCGATCCTTAGGCTTAGCCCACCAGGATTTCACCCGGCCGCCGGCGTCCACTTCCGCGCCCATCCGCTCTTGCGCGGAGCGAACGGTGGGCATGCCCGTCGGCCACGCCGCGCTCCGCGATCCATCCATTCCATACTCTCCCGGAGTGTCAATCGATGCTGCAAGGTCGTGTGCTGGGTGGCCGCTATCGGGTGGGTGATCCGATCGGGGCGGGAGGCATGGGCACCGTGTACCATGCGGTGGACCAGCGGCTGGACCGCCCCGTCGCCCTGAAGGTGGTTACGCTCGGCGGACGGGAGGTGCGCGCGCGCGCGCGAGCCAGTTTTCGCCGCGAGGCGGAAGCCGCCGCCCGGCTGTCGAACCACCCCAACGTGGTTCCCGTCTACGACTACGGCACCGACCCGGAGCTCGACGTGGACTACCTGGTGATGGAGCTGCTCCAGGGCGAAGACCTGTCCACGCGGCTCCAGAAGACCCGGCGTCTCCCCGCTGGGATCGCGTTGCGCATCCTGCTCCAGGCGGCGCGTGGCGTGAGCATGGGGCATCGCAGGGGCATGATCCACCGCGACCTGAAGCCCGCGAACCTGTTCCTGATGGATGATGGCGGTCCGGGCGAGGTGCGGGTGCGCGTGCTGGATTTCGGCATCGTGAAGTTGATGGGCGACGACGCCACGCAGACGGTGTTCGCCCCGCTCTCGGCCCTGTACGCCAGTCCCGAGCAGTTTCACGCCGGCGCCGAGCTGACGCCGGCGTCCGACGTGTTCTCCCTGGGTGCCGTCGGCTTCCGCATGCTCACGGGTGAGGATCCACGCTCCAAGGAGGACTTCCACCGGCTGGCGCTGCGGATGGCGGTGGAGGTGCCGCGGGTGCGTGGGGTGGCTCCAGCGGTTGAGGAGCTTCTCCGGCGCGCGATGGCGCACGACCCGGCCGCGCGGTACACCGACGCGGACGCGTTCGCCGAAGCCGTCGAAGCCGCGCTCCGCCGCCTGGAAGGGACCACGACGGAGAGGGCCGGGCAATCGGACGACGGAAGTGCGCAGGATCCCTCCGCCTCAGCGAACGAGCCGAGCGGCGGAGCCGATCCTACCCGCAGGCAAACGGCCGCGGACACCACGACTGTGCTCTCGCCCGGCGCGGGGATGGATGGCGCGGGGAGCCGCGGTGGTGCATTCGCTGACCGCACGGCCGCGGGCGACGGCGCCGTCGGCGGGTCGCCTCGCACTTCGCCGCGTGTGGCTACCCCGCCGCGGGAAGAGAAAAAGGCACCCGGCCCGCGTTCGCGCGCGACGCGAGGGGCACGCTGGCCGGTTCCGTTGGCGATGGCGGTGCTGATCGTGGGAGGGGGAGGCACATGGTACGCCGCCGCGCGGGCATCCGGAGAGCGCGACTCCGCGCCTCCATCCATGAGCCCCGGTGCGAGTGCCTCGCCCGAGGCCCGGGCAGGCTCTCCCGTCCCAGCCTCACCCGCGCCGCTCCCTCCGCCCCCCGCTTCCGACTCCATGCGCGACGCCTACCTCAAGCAGCTCGCGCGGGACACGGCTGGCGCCGGCGCGGTCGAGAGCCAGCCGGCCCGCCGCTTTCCGGTGGGCGAGAATCCAGTGGCCGCGGTCCGCAGCGGCTGGCCCCTGATGGGCGAGGTTCCGCGCTCCGGCTCGCTGCTGCCGTACCGCCGCATCGTTGCGTACTATGGCAATCCGGCATCCACCAGGTTGGGCGTGCTGGGCGAGTATGATCCCGCCGAGATGATGCGCCGGTGGGACCGCGTCGTGGCCGCGTGGAACCAGGCTGACCCGGAGACGCCGGTGGTTCCCGCGCTGCACCTGGTCGCGGCGGTGGCGAAGGGTGAGCCGGGCCCCGCGAAAAAGTACCGTGAAGTGGTGTCCGACACCCTGATCGAGAAGGTGTACGGTTGGGCACGCCAGCGGAACGGTATCCTGTTCCTCGACATCCAGCCTGGCCACAGCAGCGTCCAGGAGATGCTTCCTCATTTTGAACGATTCCTCACGCGTCCCGACGTGCACCTGAGCCTGGATCCCGAGTTCGCCATGCGGGGAGGGGCGATCCCCGGCACCCGGATCGGAACGATCGTCGCCTCGGACGTGAACTGGGTGATCGGAGAGCTCGACCGGATCGTGCGCGCGAACCGGCTACCTCCCAAGGTGCTGGTCGTACACCGCTTCACCCGCAACATGCTCCCCGACGCGGAGAAGGTGCGTCCCACGTCCAACGTACAGGTCGTGATCAACATGGACGGATGGGGCGCACCCTGGCTGAAGCGCGACGCGTACCGCGACTACGTCATGGGCCATCCGGTGCAGTACGCCGGCTTCAAGATCTTCTACCACAACGATGCCCGCAGTGGTGACGCGCCGCTTTCGCCCGCCGATCTGCTGAGGCTGCGGCCGGTCCCGCGCTTCGTCGTATACCAGTAGCGCCGTTCCGGACGGCAGACGGAATGAACGATCCTGATTCGGGTCGTCGTCACCGAGGAGGCGCAGGGGGATGCGCGAACGTCTCCTGCGCGGTTCGGGGCGGCCATTCTGCAGGCCAAAGTCCCGCACGGCCGGGCCCGCCGCAGTGCTCGACGCGGCGTCGCATCGATCGGCGGCTTCCAGGCATCCCCCACCATCAGCCACTGTCAGCCGGAGGGTTCACCCTCCGGCGCGGAGGTCGGCGCGCCGGCGCCACGCGCGCAGACGAGCGCACCCGTCCGGACGAAAGAAAACCCTTTCCAGCCCCGTTGCTCCGCAACACCTTGTAGCACCGCCGCACTCGCGGCCGGACTGCTACGGGGCCGCGCATCCTTCCCGCCGGCGCCCCTCCTCCCTCCACCCCCGCCCGGAGGCCGTTCGATGATCCAACGCCTCGCCCTCGCCGCCATCGCCACGCTGGCGCTCGCCGCCTGCTCGGAAGGCCCCGTGAGCGTGCCCGACGCCCCGGCGGCGCCGCGGAAGTACATCGTGGTCTTCCACGACGACGCCTTCCCCGCGCCGCGGCTCTCCGCCTCGCAGGCCATCACCGACTACGCCCGGGGGCACGGCGCCGCGCCGCGCTTCGTCTACACCGCGGTCCTCGAGGGCTTCGCGGCCGAGCTCACGGACGCGCAGCTGGCCGCGCTCCGCGTGGACCCGCGCGTGGCGTACGTGGAGGAGGACGCGGCCGCGCAGATCTTCACCACGCAGCTCTTCCCCACCTGGGGCATCGACCGCATCGACGAGCCGGACCTCCCGCTCTCCAGCACCTTCACCTATACCAGCACGGGCGCCGGGGTGCGCGCCTACGTGCTGGACACGGGCGTGCGCCGCACGCACCAGCAGTTCGGCGGGCGCGCCGCCTACATCGCCAACGGCGCGGCCAACGGCGACTTCGTGGGCGACGGGCACGGGAGCGCCGAGGACTGCCACGGCCACGGCACCCACGTCTCCGGCACCATCGGCGGCGTCGGCTACGGCGTGGCCAAGGGCGTGCTGATCCGCGCCGGCCGCGTGGTGGACTGCCTGGGGAACGGGAACGCCTCCATGGCCATCGCCGCCATGGACTGGGTGCGGCTGAACGGCATCAAGCCCGCGGTGGTCAACATGAGCCTGGGCTACGGCGACGTGCAGGCGGTGCGCGACGCCGCCGCCAGCCTGGTGAGCGCCGGCTTCTTCGTGGCCGCCGCCGCCGGGAACGGCGACTTCGCGGGAACCCCGCAGAACGCCTGCCTCCAGTCGCCCGGCGGCGCCTCCACCGTGATGACGGTGGGCGCCACCACCAGCAGCGACCACGAGTCGTCGTTCTCCAACTACGGGAGCTGCGTGGACATCCTGGCGCCCGGCTCGTCCATCACCTCCGCCCTGCACACCAGCGACACCGCCTCCGGCCTCAAGAGCGGCACCTCCATGGCCGCCCCGCACGTGGCCGGCGTGGCCGCGCTCTACCTGGAGAGCCACCCCCTGGCGGCGCCGTGGATCGTGACCGCCGCCCTCAAGGGGAGCGCCACCTCCGGCACCATCACCCTGAACGGCATCAGCGCGCTGACCGGCACCCCCAACCTCTTCCTGTTCACGAGCTACTGAGCGGAGGCGAAGCAACGGCGGTCGGATCGACGATCGAAGTCGACGGTCTTCGGAGAAGATCGACGGACGATGATCGATCGAAGGTCGGTGGATGAAGATCGATGGACGATGATCGATCGGAGGTCGGTGGATGAAGATCGACGGACGGTGATCGATCGGAGGTCGGTGGATGAAGATCGACGGACGATGATCGATCGGAGGTCGGTGGATGAAGATCGACGGACGGTGATCGATCGGAGGTCGGTGGATGAAGGCCGATGGACGGTGATCGATCGGAGGTCGATGGATGAAGGCCGATGGATGAAGATCGATCGTTGAAGAACGGTGGTTCGATGTCGATGGATGGAGGTCGAAGCGGCCGCGGAGAGGTTCGTCTCTTCGCGGCCGTGGCGCGTTCGGGAGATGCGCCGAGGTGAAACGTCTGGTCCAATGGAGGTTCGACGCGTGTGATCGCCCGCGGCCGAATCTGTTGCTGCACCAATTTGTCACGCCTGCACCGAGATGGATCGGCGCCGGCGCGAAGAGAAACAAGTGAAGCTACGGCAACGCTTTAGCTTCAGATGTAGCACTCCGGTGGCGCGAACGATGCCCCCTGGAGCGTGCAGGATCCGCTTCGGTCCGCGTCCAGAACGGACGGGGGCCGCCCCGCCGCGGATCGCGCCGCCCACGCCCGGGTGGCGATCGGCGTTTCCCCGCCCAAGGAGCTTCCCGATGAAGCGCAGTCTCGCCCTGGCTCTCTCCCTCGCGGCCCTCGCCGCCTGCTCCGACCAGAGCCCCGTCACCCCGCTGCAGGCCCCCGACGCGGCCTCCGCCGGCAAGTACATCGTGGTCTTCAAGGACGGCAGCTTCGCCGGGCCGCGCCTCTCCGTCTCGCGCGCCATCACCGACGTGGCCGGCCGCGAGCGCATCACCCCCAAGTTCGTCTACGACGCCGTCCTCCAGGGCTTCGCCGCCGAGCTGACCGGGGAGCAGGTGGCCTCCCTCCGCGCCGACCCGCGGGTGGCGTACGTGGAGCCGGACGCCGAGGTGCGGCTCTTCACCACCCAGGCCAACCCCATCTCCTGGGGGCTGGACCGCGTGGACCAGCTGGACCTTCCGCTCAACGCCGCCTTCACCTACACCTCCGCCGGCGCCGGGGTCAACGCCTACATCCTGGACACCGGCATCAACCTGAGCCACCTGGACGTGGTGGGGCGCGCCAGCTACGTCCCCAACGGCGCCAACGGCGACTTCGTGGGCGACGGCCACGGGAGCGCCGCCGACTGCCAGGGACACGGCTCGCACGTGGCCGGCACCGTGGCCGGCACCTACTCCGGGCTCGCCAAGGCCGCCACCGTCTGGGCCGCCCGCGTGGTCAACTGCTCCGGCGGCGGCACCGCCTCCATGGTGATCGCCGGGATGAACTGGGTGGCCGCCAACGGCCTCAAGCCCGGCGTGGTGAACATGAGCCTGGGCTACGGCAACGTGCAGTCGGTGGCCGACGCCGCCACCAACCTGGTGGCCGCCGGCTTCGTGGTGGTCGCGGCCGCCGGCAACGGCAACTTCGTGGGCACCCCCATCGACGCCTGCACCGAGGCGCCGGGGAAGGCTCCCACCGTCATCACCGTGGGCTCCACCACCACCACCGACACCGAGAGCTCGTTCTCCAACTTCGGCAGCTGCGTGGACATCCTGGCCCCCGGCTCGGCCATCTACTCGTCCGACTACCTGAACGTGAACCAGGTGGTCACCAAGAGCGGCACCTCCATGGCCAGCCCGCACGTGGCCGGCGTGGCCGCCCAGTACCTGGCGACCAACCCCACCGCCACCCCGGCGCAGGTGACGGCCGCCCTCAAGGCCGCCGGCGTCTCCAACACCATCACCCTGCACCAGAAGAGCAAGAAGGGCGGCACGGTGAACCTGTTCCTCCGCACCATCTGGTGATCGACGGGGAAGGTCGGGCATGACGATGCGAGTGGGTGGGCGCGGAGGTCGCGCTCACCCACTCTCGACGCAAGCGATGGATCCACATCGGCCTGGCTTTGCATCGCGTCGCGGAGAAGCGGAGGGGGATCTCTCCGCTTCTCCGCGTTTCCGCGCGTGGATCCTGGTTTCCGCTCGATCGAGCGCGTCCGTAAGTAGATGCCGTGAAATGGGTGAGGAGATCCCTCCATCTGCGGCTGGCGACAATGGAGCGAAGAGGCCCCCTGATCGCCCCGTCTCGCGCCGCTCGTCCCACCCGCTGCACCGCCTCGGTGCACCATTGCGGTGCGGCCGCACCAACACGCAACGCCCGTTGCGAAGTGCACGTTTCGTCTAACTACACCTCTCGCAACGGGTTGGTCGAAAACACCAGTTTGGCGCGGTCCCTGCCTTTACCCGGCGGCAGATCCCACGCAATCGGCACCCCCGGCGCTCCTTCGGCCGGACGTCCGATCGAAGCTGGGTCGCGCTGCCCACGCGGGGCGGTGCAAAGCGGTTTTCTTGCCTTAGGAGTACCGATGAAGCGTAGTCTCGCCCTGATCGGCTCGATGCTGGCCCTCGCCGCCTGCTCCGACAACGCCACCACCCCGGTTGCCGCTCCGTCGGACGGCGCGCTTGCCGGCAAGTACATCGTCGTCTACAAGGACGACAGCTTCGGCGGCGCCCGCCTCGCCGTGTCGAAGGCCATCACCGAGGCCGCGGCCCAGCAGCGCATCTCGCCGAAGTTCGTGTACTCCAGCGCGCTCAAGGGCTACGCCGCCGAGCTGACCGAGGCGCAGCTGGCCGCCGTCAAGGCCGATCCGCGCGTCGCCTACGTCGAGCCGGACGCCGAGGCCCGCCTCTTCGCGGCCGGTCTGCAGACCACGCTGTACTCCTGGGGCCTGGACCGCATCGACGACGTCGACCTTCCGCTCGACACCAACTACGGCTGGAGCGGCGACGGCACCGGCGTGAACGCCTACGTGCTCGACACCGGCATCAACAAGCTGCACCTGGACTTCGGCACCCGCGCCAACTACATCCCCAACGGCCGCGGCGGTGACTTCGTCGGCGACGGCAAGGTGGACGCGGCGGACTGCCAGGGCCACGGCACGCACGTCTCCGGCACCATCGCCGGCGGGTACTCCGGCGTCGCCAAGAACGCCACCCTGTGGGTGGGCCGCGTGGTGAACTGCTCCGGCGGCGGCAACGCCTCCATGGTCATCGCGGGGATGGACTGGATCGCCGCCAACGGCAGCAAGCCGGGCGTGGTGAACATGTCCCTGGGCTACGGCAACGTCGTCGCGGTCAAGGACGCCGCCACCCGCCTGGTCGCCGCCGGCTACGTGGTCGTCGCCGCCGCCGGCAACGGCAACTTCGCCGGCACCCCGATCAACGCCTGCAACGAGGCCCCCGGCAACTCGCCCAACGTCATCACCGTGGGCGCGACCGACAACACCGACAAGGAAGCCTCGTTCTCCAACTACGGCACCTGCGTCGACATCCTCGCCCCGGGCGTGAACATCGTGTCGGCGGACTACACGATCACCAACCAGGTCGTGGGCATGAGCGGCACCTCGATGGCCTCCCCGCACGTCGCCGGCGTGGCCGCGCAGTACCTGTCGCTGAACCCCACCGCCACCCCGGCGCAGGTGACCACGGCCATGAAGAACGCCGCGCGCACCAGCACCATCACGCTGAGCAAGACCAGCTCGCGCAACGGCACCCCCAACAAGTTCCTGGCCTCCTTCTAAGGCCGGACCGTGTAGGGCACGCCGAAGTGGCGTAGCACCGGGCAGCCGGACGACCGCGAGGGCGCGGGAGGATTCTTCCTCCCGCGCCCTCGCGGCGTTTCGCCATCCATCAACCGCGAACGACGAACGACGAACGGCGAACGGCGAACGGCGAACGGCGGGATCCGGGCGTGTCCCTCCGCTGCGCTCCGGGCCGGGCTGCGCGCGCGGTAAGGCACGGTACGACTGTGCCTAACCGCGCCGGGCCGGCGCCGCGCCAGGCCTCCTCGCCGATCCTCCGCCGATCGTGCGCGCGCGGCGCCGTCCCGGCCCTTCGGGCGCGCATCCCTCACGCGAACAGCAGGTTCCAGGGAACAGCCAGCGGAATCCGCGTGCACCCCAAAAACGCAAAGCCCCAGGCGGCGCCCCACCTCCCCCGGAACGGGGGAGGTCGCGCGAGTCGTCCACGTGCAGTTCGTGGACGACCGCGCGGGAGGGGGCGCCGCGGCCGAGGACGCGCGCCGATCTCTGTCTCCACGCCGGCCCCAAGCGCGCGAGGCGTCGAAGCTCCTCGCCTCGCCCTCGACCCCCGCCGTCCCGCCCCCGCACCGTCCCGGTGCACCGCTTCGGTGCGGTTCGCACCAACAAATGTCGCGCCCTCTTGGGAGCTGGAAAGCCCAAGTCTTTCCTCGGTATCAGTTTGGGTGTGAACGGCGAGCTGGCTCGCCGCCTGCCCTGCATCGCCCCCGCACCGACACAGGTCCATGCACGCAAGAGCCCCGCGCGGGAGCGGCACCGCCGTCGCCCCCACCGAGGCTTCCGGATGGCTTTCGCCGGCCTTCACCGAGGGCGCCGGCACCTCGCCGCGGGCACGCCGCCCGCCGGCGAACCTTCACCACCGGGAGGACGCTTCATGCACATGCGCGCTGTACGACCCCTGGCCCTGCTGGGGCTCGCGGCCCTGGCCGCCTGCTCCGGGCAGGACGACGCAACCTCGGTCCGGCACGAGGGCGACGCCCCGGCCCCGCTCTTCGCCGCAGCCCCCGGCCGCGGAATCCCCGGCAGCTACATCGTGGTGCTCAAGGAAGGCGCCCGCGCCCTCCCCGTGGCCAAGGGGAGCGGGCTCACGCCGCGCTTCGTCTACACCCGGGCCCTCAGCGGCTTCACCGCCACCCTCAGCGAGTCGCAGGTCGACCGGCTGCGCCGGGACCCGTCGGTCGCGTACATCGAGCAGGACGCCCGCGTGACGCTCAGCACCACGCAGTCGGGCGCCACCTGGGGGCTAGACCGCATCGACCAGCGCGACCGTCCGCTGAACGGCACCTACACTTACACGCCCACCGGCGCCGGCGTCCGCGCGTACATCATCGACACGGGCATCCGCTTCGCGCACAACGAGTTCGGCGGGCGCGCCGTGAGCGGCTACGACGCCGTGGATGGCGGCGCGGCCGACGACTGCAACGGGCATGGGACGCACGTGGCCGGCACCGTGGGCGGCGCCACCTACGGCGTGGCCAAGGGCGTCACCCTGGTGGGCGTGCGCGTGCTGGACTGCGCCGGCAACGGCACCAACTCCGGCGTGATCGCCGGGATGGACTGGGTGGCCAACAACCGCGTCCTCCCGGCCGTGGCCAACATGTCGCTGGGCGGCGGCGCCAGCACCGCCGTGGACGACGCGCTCAACCGCATGCACAACGCGGGCGTCACCGTGGTGGTGGCCGCCGGCAACTCGGGCGCCAACGCCTGCAACGAGTCGCCGTCGCGCGCGCCCAACGCCATCACCGTGGGCGCCACCACCTCCACCGACGCGCGCGCCTCGTACTCCAACTACGGCACCTGCGTCGACGTCTTCGCCCCGGGAAGCAGCATCACCTCGTCGTGGTACTCGTCCAACACGGCCACCAACACCATCGACGGCACCTCCATGGCGTCGCCGCACGTGGCGGGCGTGGCCGCGCTCTACCTGGCGGGGAACACCGCGGCCACCCCGGCCGCCGTCGCCAGCGCCATCATCAACACCTCCAGCACCGGCAAGGTGACCAACCTGGGGACGGGCTCGCCCAACCGCCTGCTCTTCTCGCTGCTGAGCGGCACCGTGGTCACCCCGCCGACGACGCCCACGGCGCCCTGCACCGGCTGCACCCTGTACACCGGCTCGCTCTCCGGCACCGGCGCCGCGCAGGACCAGCCCAGCACCTACTACCAGAGCACCGTCTCCGGCACGCACCGCGGCTGGCTGCGCGGGCCCACCTCGGGCGCCGACTTCGACTTGTACCTCTACAAGTGGAACGGCAGCGCGTGGGTGATCGTGGCCCGCGGCGAGACCTCCACCTCCAGCGAGGACGTCACCTACAGCGGCACCGCCGGCTACTACATCTGGTCGGTGGAGTCGTACAGCGGGAGCGGCTCGTACAACTTCTGGATGACCAAGCCGTGACCTGACGCCTCAGCGCGTTTCGAGGAGAACCGCCCGGCGCGAGCCATTCGCGCCGGGCGTTCTCCGTTTTCGGGAGTTTTCAGAAAGCGGCCGCGTCGCGCCGTGGCGGAGGGAGGGGAGCAGGAGCCTGGAGAACCCGTCGTCGAACGTCCTGGCCGCAAGCCTCCGCCGCTCCATGGGCGAGGCTCGATTCTCGAAATTTTGACAGGGCTGTCCGCCCATGCCCGGCGCAATCTGGTTCACACCGCACCAGATTGGAGCGGGAACGTGGTGTCCGAAAAGTTGCTATGTGCTTGCGGGAGAATCCCTTCCCCCCGGACGTGCCGTGGCGCGCCCCGTGCCTCCCTTCATCCCCGCCTATTCCGAACGAATGCCACGCCCCGATGCCCGCGCGACGGCTTCGCGCGAGGCGGCGCGATCGGTGTCCCCGGGACACGGATCCTGTCGTCTAGCGGTTGCCCGCGGGGGAATGGGGCGGGCGGAGGACGGAAGACGGCGCGGCGGCCCCTCAGAGGCCGCCGGCGGCGGGACATCCGGCAACGGCGCCGGCCCGCGCCCCATCACAAGCTCCGAGAGGACTCCGCACATGCGTCACCTCCGCAACACCCTCCTGTTCGTCTCCGCCGCGGCGCTCGCCGCCTGCTCGGACCAGGCCTCGCCGACGGCGGCGGGCGACGAGCTCTCCGGGGCCGCCGCGCCCATCCGCGCCGCCGCCGCCGGCAAGGGCGTCGACGGCCAGTACATCGTGGTCCTCGAGGAAGGCGCCAACCCGCGCTCGGTGGCCGCCATCGCCGGCGTCAACCCGCGCTTCGTCTACACCGCGGCCGTCAACGGCTTCGCCGCCGAGCTGAACGCGGGGCAGCTGAACGCGCTGCAGCACAACCCGAACGTGGCGTACATCGAGCAGGACCAGGTGGGCGGGATCGAGGTGACGCAGTCGCCCGTGACCTGGGGGCTGGACCGCATCGACCAGACCAGCAACACGCTGAGCAACACCTACAACTACACCACCACCGCCAGCAACGTCACGGCGTACATCCTGGACACCGGCATCTACACGAGCCACGCGCAGTTCGGCGGGCGCGCGTCCAACGTGTGGAACTACTCCGGCGGGATCGTGGCCGACTGCCACGGGCACGGCACGCACGTGGCCGGCACCATCGGCTCCAGCACCTACGGCGTGGCCAAGGGCGTCCGGCTGCGCGGCGTGCGCGTGGTGGACTGCAACGGCGGCGGGCAGACCTCGTACGTCATCGCGGGGATGGACTGGGTCCGCCTGAACCACGTGAAGCCGGCGGTCGCCAACATGTCGCTGGGGTACCCGTACTCGTCGACCATCAACACCGCCGTCACCAACATGATCAACGCGGGCGTCTTCACCGCGGTGGCCTCGGGGAACGAGAACCGCGACGCCTGCGGCGTGGTCTCGCCGGCCAGCGCCTCGGCGGCGCTCACGGTCAACGCCTCCACCAGCACCAACGCGCGCGCGTCGTTCTCCAACTACGGGAGCTGCACCGACGTCTACGCGCCGGGCCAGAACATCACCAGCACCTGGCTGAACGGCGGCACCAACACCATCAGCGGCACCTCCATGGCCAGCCCGCACGCGGCCGGCGTGGGCGCGCTGTACAAGGGGACGTACGGCGACGCCGCCTCGTCCACCGTGCACGCGTGGATCGTCAACAACGCCACGCTCAACGTGATCTCGGGCAACCCCACCGGCACGCCCAACCGCCTGCTGTTCAAGGGCGCGCTGTAACGCGCCGACGTCGTTCCCGGCCGCCCCGCTCCCGGGGCGGCCGGCCCCCCGCGGTTCCCATCCCACAATCGCCGAGGAGGATGCCATGCGGAGAAGCTGCGTCGCCGTGCTCGCCACCCTTTCCCTGGCCGCCTGCGCCGACGGCGTGACGTCGGCGCGCGCGCCCGAGGCCGCGCCGCTGCGCGGGGCGGCGGCGGGACGGTCGCTGGAGGGGCGCTACATCGTGGTCCTCAAGGAGGGCGCGGACCCGCGCTCCGTGGCGGCCGTGGCCGGCGCCGAGCCGCGCCACGTCTACGACTCGGCGCTCAACGGCTTCGCGGCCGAGCTGAACGCGGGGCAGCTGAACGCGCTGCGGCACAACCCGAACGTGGAGTACGTGGAGGAGGACCAGCGGTTCGACTACGCCACCACGCAGAGCGGCGCCACCTGGGGGATCGACCGCATCGACCAGAGCGCGCGGCCGCTGTCGGGGACCTACACCTACACGGCCACGGGCGCGGGGGTGCGGGCGTACATCATCGACTCCGGCATCACCCCCAGCCACACGCAGTTCGGCGGGCGCGCCTCGGTGGCGTACGACGCCACGGGGGGGAACGGGCTGGACTGCAACGGGCACGGGACGCACGTGGCCGGCACCATCGGCGGCTCCACGTACGGGGTGGCCAAGGGCGTCACCCTGCGCGGGGTGCGCGTGGGCAGCTGCGGCTCTTCGCTCACCACGGCGGACATCGTGGAGGGGATCGACTGGGTGCGCGCCAACCACGTGAAGCCGGCGGTGGCCAACATGTCGCTGGGCGGCGGCGCGTCGTCGTCCATCAACACGGCCGTCACCAACCTGATCAACTCGGGGGTGACGGTGGTGGTGGCGGCGGGGAACAACGCCACGCTGGCGTGCAACGGCTCGCCCTCGGGCGTGACGGCGGCCATCGTGGTGGCGGCGTCCACCAGCACGGACGCGCGCGCCTCGTACAGCAACTACGGGAGCTGCGTGGACCTGTACGCGCCGGGGAGCAGCATCACCTCGTCGTGGTACTCGTCGACGACGGCCACCAACGTCATCAGCGGCACGTCGATGGCCTCGCCGCACGTGACCGGCGTGGCGGCGCTCTACAAGTCGGCGTTCGGGGACGCGTCGCAGGCCATCATCCAGACGTGGCTGATCAACAACTCGACTCCCAACGTCATCACCAGCAACCCCACGGGGACGCCCAACCGGCTCCTCAACAAGGGCACGCTCTGACGGCCTGAGCGCGCCTCCGGGTCGCCCGCCGCCCCTCTTCCCATCCGCGGGAGAGGGGCGGCTCGCGTTCGGCTCCCTTGTTCTCTCGCCCCGCGTCCGCATATTCATACCCAAATTCCCGAGACGTCCCATCGGCAGAGACAACGTTCGCGTCCGCCGTGGAACCCCGTTGGTGATTCGTATCGAAATTTTTTTGAAGAGGCCCTCCTTCGGTCATCACTCTCCCCCAATCGCATCCGCACCCCGCGTCCGTGCCTCCATCGCCTGAATCAAGGCGTCGGCGCGTCATCGGGCATCGCAAACTGCGTCATCAGTGAGGGTCGCTGCGCGAGCCGGCCCTGCTCCACATCCCACGATGACGCAGTTGCAGGAGCCCGGCGGGCGCGGAAGCCGATCGCAGGCGAGATCGACCGCGCATCGGGTGCGGCGCGCGGCGTCGTCAGCAGCGCTGGCGCGGGAGCGAGCCCCTGATCCACATCCTCCTGATGGCGTGGTTGGCGCGACTCGATGAGCACGCGGCGACGATCATTGGCGAGATCGATCGCGCATCGGATGCGGCGCGTGAGGGGCGCCAGGGGAGTCGGCGCGGGAGCGGGACCCTCCTCCGCATCCTCCTGGCGACGCCGTTGCCGCGGCTTGGGTGAGCACGCGACGCCGATCGCTGGCGAGGTCGATCCGGCGCGGCGCGTGGGGGCGATTCTGGACGGGGAAGGCTGGGGTCGATGGAGGGAGATCCTGCGGCGGGCCGATCAGCGTATGCTGCAGGGTAGGGAAATGCCGCATCTTTGCACCAAAAAGGGGCGATGGAGGGGCGGCGGCGATCGGCCGCGAACGGTTTGCATCGGCGCCCGCCACCCCTCGCCCGCACGCTCCGACGGGCGGAAAATGCGCTTCATCCCAGGAAGCTGGCGCCGAAGGCCCGCCGGCGATACCCTATGTTTACAGAGGACAGCCGCCTGTTTGCGCAAATCGTGACGTGAACACTATATTTCACGGTTCATTCCTGGCGACGCCGAACCCGGAACCGCCATACGTGAAGGTCCTGATTCTGGACGCAGACCGCAGCGTCGGTCGAACGCTCGAACCGGAGCTCAACGGGACGGAGCTGCACGCCGTGCAGTCCCTCTCCGAAGGGCTGCGGATGATTGCGTCCGCCTCGTGGGACCTGATCCTCCTGGACGCCGACTTCTCCGGCGCCGGGATGGAGCTGCTGGGCCGCCTCCACGAGGACGGCGCCGGCACCCCCGTGGTCCTCCTCTCGTCCGAGCCGTCGATGGACCTGGCCATGGAGGCCATCCGCCACGGCGCCCACGACGTCCTCCCCAAGCCCATCCCCCGCGGCCGCGTCCGCGAGATCCTGGTGGGCATCGAGGAGGTGCGCCGCCTTCGCCCGCTTCCCACCACCCTGGTGGACGACGCCACCATCGTGGGGTCCAGCGGCGGGATGATGACCGTCTTCAAGTCCATCGCCCGCGCCGCCGCCAGCGACGCCACCGTGCTGGTGCTGGGCGAGAGCGGGACGGGAAAGGAGATGGTCGCCCGCGTGCTGCACAAGCGCTCGCGGCGCTCGCGCGGCCAGTTCGTGGCCATCAACTGCGCCGCCATCCCCGAGAACCTGCTGGAGAGCGAGCTGTTCGGCCACGAGAAGGGCGCCTTCACCGGCGCCATCGGCCGGCGGATCGGGCGCTTCGAGCGCGCCAGCGGCGGCACGCTCTTCCTGGACGAGATCGGCGACATGTCGTTGGCGCTGCAGTCCAAGATCCTGCGCGCCATCCAGGAGCGCGAGATCGAGCGCGTGGGCGGCGGCTCGCCGGTGGGGATCGACGTGCGCATCGTGGCCGCCACCAACCGCGACCTGTCCCAGGCCGTCAGCGAGGGGCGCTTCCGCGAGGACCTGTTCTATCGCCTGGCCGTGGTCACGCTGACGCTTCCGCCGCTCCGTGACCGCGGGGCGGACCTGGACTTGCTCGCCGGACACTTCGTCGCGGTCTACGCCCGCGAGCACGGACGTCCGGTGAAGGCCGTCGCGGAAGAGGTGTTCGCGGCGCTGCGGGCGCACCCCTGGCCGGGGAACGTCCGCCAGCTGCGCAACGCCATGGAGCGCGCGGTGGTCATGGCCAGCGGCGAGATCCTCCTCCCCCAGCACCTCCCGGCCGACATCCTCCACCCCCAGGCCGCCCGCGCCACCGACGAGCCGGGCGAGATGCCGCTGGTGACGCTGGAGGAGATGGAGAAGCGGATGATCCGCCGGGCGCTCCGCGAGACGCACGACAACCTCACCATGGCGGCCGACAAGCTGGGGATCCACCGCAACACGCTGCGCCGCAAGATCGCCGAGTACGGCATCGAGCACTGAGGCGGGCGGGGCGGGGGATCGGAGCCGGGGCGGAGGTTCGGAGATCTGGATCGAACTGCCGGGACGGGATGGAGATCGAGACGAGACGGAGATCGGGATCGGACGGGACGGGACGGGATCGGACGGGACGGGATCGGACGGAGAAGGTGTCGGGGATGGATGGACAAAGATCGGTCGTGAGGGGACGGGGGATGCACCGCCGCCGGGGGCGAATGGAAGCCGCCGCATGGCGTTTTCGCGCACCGTTCCGTACACTTCGCCCACTTCTGGTGCACTCCCTCGTAGCAGAAGATGGGCGTCAAAGGTTGTCCAAATCGTCCTAAACATTTACGTTTGAACATCTTGGCGCAGTCCCGGCGCTCCGGCGCCTGCTGGTACGCACCGTGCCTTCCGGCATCGTGCTGTCCTCCCCATCCACTCAGCGGAGGTTCTTGATGCGTCTCGTTCTTCCCAGGCCGCTCCTGCTCGTCGCGGCCGCCCTGCTCTCCGTCAGTGCCTGCGCCGACGCCGGCACGCCGGTATCGCCCGCGGATCCGGCGGGGCTGGAGGCCAGCCTCTCCACCACCACCGGGACGACCGAGACCACGGCGCTGCTGGCTCCCGCCGGCGAGATGGACATCATCGCGCGCTTCAGGCAGACGCCGGTGATCACCATCGGCTGGGCCAAGAAGTGGATCGGGCCGGAGGGCGGCCGCCTGGAGTTCCTGGGCTACGCCGTGGACGTCCCCGCGGGCGCGGTGGACAAGGTCACCATGTTCAGCATCCGCGTCCCGTATCCCAAGGACCCGGGCCACGTGGTCGCCGAGTTCGGCCCGCACGGCCGCAAGTTCACCCGCCCCGTCATCATCTCCTTCCCCGTCCGCAACACCACCATCGAGGGCGCCTCGGACCCCATCGTGGTGTGGTGGAACGACGGGTGGACGGACATGGGCGGCTGGCTGTCGAACAACGGCTCGCGCCTGAACACCTACACCAACCACTTCTCGGAGTACGGCACCACCACGCAGACCGCGCGTGGCGGTGGTGTGGTCACCTCCGGCGGCTGATCCTTGTCACACGATAGCAGCGTGCATCGATCCGAAGCGACCCTCGGAGAACTCCTGGCGCTCCTTCCAGACCTCGATGAGCTCGAGGTTCTGCAGCTGCGTCTGATGAGCGAGGCCTTCCGCGATCCGGGGAAGGAGTGGGCAAGCTCCAGCCGCTTCGCAACCGTCGATAAGCGGATCGTGACCCCGGAAGCGGCGGAGCATGCTCTCGAAGAGGCGGAGAACGCTCTTCGGCAGTTCATCGCCGCCATCTACGCCGGTCTTCGCCCGGTGCTGCGCGCTTTCTTCGAGGGGGATCACAGCGCCCTGGCGCGGCACCTCGTTGAACTGGGCGAGGGGCTGGAGCAGGAGGGGCGGTTGCAGGGGGCGCGCAGGTGCTACCGCTCGGCGCTGACCGCCGCGCTCCCCCTGGCCGAGAAGAGCTCGCAGATTCTGGCATTGCGCCGGGTCGGGCGCGTTTCGCTGACGCTCGGCGACTTCCAGGAGGCTGTGTCGTACTATGAGCGCAGCGCGGAGTTGGCCCGGGACGCGGGCGACGTGCTGGGTCAGGTGATCGCACGCACCGGCCTTGGAAATGTTCGCATGTGGCAGGGCCGCTGGAACGAGGCGGAGCCACCCTACTTCGCCGCCCTGGAGCTGATGGACGCTGCTCCGGCAGGCGAGATGGTGCTGGAACGCGGGCAGCTTTACAACAACCTGGCAAACCTCACCACGCGTCAGGGGAAGGTGGACCAGTCGGAGGAGTGGTTCCAGAGGGCGTTCGGCGTGTGGGAATCCGTGTCTTCTCCGCGCGACCTCGCCGTCTGCCACTTCAATCACGCGCACCTCCGCGAAACGCAGGAACGGTGGGACGAAGCTCGCGAGAGCTACGAGGCCGCACTCGCGTTGCCCACGCCCTCGTCGTTCCGGGCGATGTTCGCAACCGACTTCGCCGAGTTGTGGGTCCACGAGGGGCACCTCACGTCGGCCGAGGAATGGGCGCTGGTCGCCGAGGAGCATGCGATCGCGGCGCATTCGCCCTACGTGCTTGGCCACCTCTACCGCGGCAGGGGGAACATCGCGCTGGCGCGTGGCGATGTCGACGGGTTCAACTTTTTCGAGAAGGCGCTGGAGATCGCCCGCGAGAAGGAGTACCTGTTCCTGGAAGCGGAGACACTGGTGGACTACGCCGCGCTCCGGGCGCAGAATGGCGGCGTGGATGAAGCCGTGGACTTTCTGAAGCACGCCTGCGAGATCTTCCGCGGTCTGGGTGCGCTCGGAGAGCTGGAGCGGGCGGAGAAGGCGCTGGCCGAGCTGTCGGGACGGAGCGAAGAGGAGCCGCCGCGGGCCGCCGCCGACTAGGGCGGGAGCGACACGGAGGCCGCGTCGGAGCGACGCGGCGCGGGGGCGGAGTCCGGCGGCGGACCCCGCCCGTTTGCGTTTTCGGCACCGGGCGCGAAGATTGCTCCCCCGACCCCCGGTCCACAGAAGCACGACACCCGGACGGCACGCCGCCCTGCGGCCCCGCCGTCCACTCGTTCGAGGCCCCCGTTGTCCAAGCCCCACCCGCTTCCGCTCCGCCTTCCGGCGGCGGCTCTGCTGCTGGCCGTCCTCGCGTCCGCGCCCGTCCACGCGCGCGCGCAGGGGACGGCGGACGCGCCGCGCCCCGGAGCGCCGGCGGGCCCGATCGCCCCGGCGGCGCCGCGCGCCGCATCGTCCGCGGCCGGGCCCACGACCGGGACCGACGCGCCGGCGGCGGCGAGGAGCGCGGCCTTCCTCTGCCCGGACGGGGCCATCTCGCAGATCTTCATCGACAACAACTCGGTGTTCGCCGTCGGCGATCCGGACCTGGACCCGCGCTTCAACTGGGCGTACCGGATGGCCAACCGGCTGCACATCCGCACGCGCGAGTCCGTCATCCGCCGCGAGCTGGTGATCCGCGAGGGCGACTGCTACAACCCCGACCAGCTGGAGGACTCCGAGCGCATCCTCCGCTCCGCCGCCTACATCGCCGACGCCGACGTCTTCGCCGTCCGCCAGGCCGACGGCACGTACCACGTCATCGTGGAGACGCGCGACGAGTGGTCCACCCGGCTGGAGCCGCAGCTGGAGTCGGGAGGGGCGGCGCTCACCGGGCTGGAGCTGCGCGAGGACAACCTGCTGGGGCGGGGGCAGAGCGTCTCCGCCTTCATCCGCGAGTCGCAGGGGCAGCGCGTCTACGGGGCCGCGTACGGCACCGGCCAGCTCTTCGGCACGCCGCTGGACGGCGAGCTCTCGCTGGCGCGCACTCCCGTGGGCGTCGCGGTCGTGGAGCGGGTCACCTGGCCCTTCCGCGGCGAGGGCGGGCGGTGGGCGTTCCGCCAGCAGTTCGAGCACCTGGAGCGCAACTTCGAGTACTTCGTGGCCGACCCCTTCGACGGCGGGCTGGAGCGGCGCTTCTTTCCCGAGGAGCGCACCACCTTCGACGTGGGCACCGTGCTGCGGCTGGGGCGGCGCGGCAACCTGACGCTCATCGGGGTGGCGCTGGCGGGGGAGATCATCGCCTACCCGGACGACACCCTGCGCGCCGACGACCGCGAGAACCCCATCCCCACCTGGATGCTCCCGGGCGCCGGGGTGGTCCCGGGGCTGGACTCCATCTCCAACGTCCGCGCCGTCTTCCTGCTGGGAAAGCGCAACGTCTTCTTCGACCGGCGGCGCGCGCTGGACGCCGTGCGCGGCGCCGAGGACGTGCGGCTGGGCTTCGACGCGGAGATCGGCATCGGCCGCAGCCTCCCCACCTTCTCGGACGACGACGACCTGGCGGTGGAGCTGGGGGTGTCGGCGGCGGGGGACCTGCCGGGCGGGGTGCTGGCGGGGACGCGCTTCGTGCTGGAGGGAAAGCGGGACGTGGGCGACGACTCGCGCGAGTGGCGCGACATCTTCGGGCAGCTGGACGCGTGGGCGTACTGGCGGCCGGGCGAGGAGTCGCGGCACACCTTCGTGGCCTCCATCCGCGCCGCGGGAGGATGGCAGACGACGGTGCCCTTCCAGCTCACGCTGGGGCACCGCTCGGGGCTGCGCGGCTATCCGCGGCACATCTACGCGGGGGAGCGGCGGGCGGTGGCAACGCTGGAGCACCGCGCCTACCTGGGGTGGCCGTACCCGCGCCTCTTCGACGTGGGGACGGCCGTGTTCGTGGACGCGGGGCGCACCTGGAACGGCGGCGACCCATTCGGCGAGGATTCGCCGATCCAGGTGGCGGCGGGCGCCGGGCTGCGCATCGCCTTCCCCCCGGGATCGCGGCAGACGTACCGGCTGGACCTGGCCTTCCCCGTGTCTCCCGGCTTCCGCCCCGGCTCGGTGCAGGTCTCCTTCGGCGTGGGCCAGGCCGTGGGCCGCGGCGCCATCCGCGACGACTCCCAGATCACGCGCAGCTCGCGGCGCTCCCTCTCTGCCTCGGTCTTCAACTTCCCGAACTGACGGCGGAACAACAGGTTACAGGGGACAGGCTACAGGGGACAGGTTACAGGGGACAGGTTACAGGGGACAGCCGGCGGGTCGCGCGAGACGTCGGTGTCCGGGCGATGAGCTCCCCTTCCGCCGTGGAACCTGCGGCGGCGATTCGTCATCGAAAATTTTTTGGGAGAGGCACCCTTCGGCTCTTCTCCTCCTCGATCCTCATCCGCCAGCCGCATCCGTACCTCCATCGCGCGAGGCAAGGTGCTGGGCGCATCTTCAGGCATCGCAAACGGCGTCAGCAGGAGGATCGGCGCGGAAGCCGGCTCCCGCTCCACATCCCACCGATGACGCAGTTTGCATGGTCGGGACGAGCGAGGGACCTGGAGGGTGGGCGCGATCCGGGGATTGCGCGACTCGCCGCGCCAGGCGTCTGATCATGGATCGTCCGACGCGCGGATGAGGATGCGAGGACGGGATGCGGATTGAGGGATGCGGATCGGTGGATGCGGATCGGTGGATGCGGATCGGGGGCGTGACGAGATGAATCGTCACGCCCCCGATTGCGTTGGGTGAGGATCCCGCAACGCGCTGATCCGCGTCTCCTCACCCCGGAGCGGGCGCCGCTCCGGCCTCGGCGATGGACGAGGCGCGGCGGCGCCAGGCCAGGTACGCCGGGATCCCGGTGAGCACCAGCAGGTACCCGATCCCCGACGTCTCCGGCGCCAGCCACGCCAGGTCCACCACCACCAGCCCCGCCAGCGCGATGTAGATCCACGGCGTGAACGGGTATCCCCAGGCGCGGTACGGCCGCTCCAGCTCCGGGCGCCGCCGGCGCATCACGATCACCGCCCCCACCATCAGCGCGTAGAACACCAGGTCCACGGAGATGATGTACTCCAGGAGCTGCGTGTAGACGTTGCCGTACGTCACCGCGCCGGTGGCCGGGTCCGTGGCGACGGTGCGCGGGAGGGTCAGCAGCGACGCCCACACGCCCTGCGCCACCAGCGCCGCCGCGGGGACGCTGCGGGCGTTCAGCGTGCCCAGGGCGCGGAAGAAGAAGCCGTCGCGGGCCATGGCGTAGTAGACGCGCGCCCCCGCCAGGATCAGCCCGTTGTTGCAGCCGAAGGTGGAGACCAGGATGGCCACCGCCATCACCGCCGCCCCCGTCTCGCCGAAGAGCGACTGCATCATCGCCGCGGCCACGCGCTTCCCCGGCGCGTCGCGGATGGCGTCCAGCGGGAGGACGGCCACGTAGGCCAGGTTCGCCAGGAGATAGAGCGCCACCACCACCCCGCAGCCGATCAGCAGCGCGCGCGGAAGGTTGCGGCCCGGGTCGCGCACCTCGCCCCCGGCGAAGGTCACGTTGTTCCACGCCGACTGCGCGAAGAGCGGCCCCACCATCGCCCGCCCCAGCAGCATCATGAGCGCCAGCCCCCCCGCCGCGCCGATCCCCGGCTGCGCCGCCGCCGCGCTCCACCCGTTCGCGCCCGGGCTCCACCAGCTGGAGGAGAGCGCGGCGCTCCCCGCCTTCCACCCCAGCGTCAGCCCCAGCAACACCAGCCCCAGCAGCGCCGCCGTCTTGGCCGCCGTGAAGGTGTTCTGGATCAGCTTCCCCTCGCGCAGGCCCCGCGTGTTGGTGGCCGTCAGCAGGAGGATGCTGAGGATGGCGGCCAGCTGCTGCGTGGAGAGGCTGACGGCGTACCGCCCCAGGACGATGGGCTCGACGAGATACGACGTGGAGGAGACGGAGGGGACCAGCACGCCCAGGAAGTTGGCGAACGCCACCGCCACCGCCGCGATGGTCCCCGTCTGGATCACCAGGAACAGCCCCCACCCGAAGAGGAACGCCACCGCCGGCCCGTACGCCTCGCGCAGGAAGACGTACTGCCCGCCCGCGCGCGGCCAGAGCGCCGCCAGCTCCGCGCACGAGAGCGCGCCGGTGATGGTCATCACCCCGGCCAGCGCCCACGCCGCCATCAGCCACCCCGGCGCCCCCACCAGCCGCGTCGACTCGGCCGACACGATGAAGATCCCGGACCCGATCATCGACCCGATCACCAGCATGGTCGCGTCGGTCGGCCCCAGCCCGCGCTCCAGCCGCGGCCCTCCGTCCCGCTCTGCGTTCGTGTTCACGGTATAGGTCGTCGGGAGAGTGTGGGACGAAGGGTGGGGCGCGGGGTGGCATTTTGCTGAATGTAATGACTCATCGAGGTGAATTGCACGCAAACGAGAAGAGGGCGGGTGTCTCCCGCCCTCTCTCCAGTTCATTTTACCTTGCCCCGAATGATCCGGCTGTTCGGCAACTGCACGAAATGCGCAGAATGGCGCGGCCATCGGGCGGGATCGTCGGTGACCAACATGGACCAGTACGGAAATGCTGTGGACGCACGTTCCAGCACGTCAACGCTCCAGAAGCGTTGCTGTCCACCGAAGTTCGAATCGGCACCCGCATAGGCGAGAGCCGTCCGATGAGTAAGATCAGTCACGAGGTTTGTGACCATGATCGCGTGCCAGCTGTTCGGCGCCGTATAGGTTCGCGGATCCAGTAGATTTCCGTCAACAACTACGATCGCGACTCGGTTGCTCCAGACTGCGTCGATCAGTGCGTCGTGACTGAATGGCGCCCAGTGTGACTGAATCCCGTAGTCTTGCAGGATTTGCTGATACGCACCCACGTCGAGCAAATGGCTGCTGCCGTCCCACCACAGGGCGCCGTAAGCATGAGCGCGGGACAAGAGATCCGTGCGACTGACGTTGTTGTCGACTGGTACATACAACTGGAGCACGTTCTCGACTGCCTCGAATCCGCAAGTCGCTCCCTCTTGTTGGTCGATGATGCTTTCGAAGTGGGTTACTCCGCCGATCTCAGACAGCGCTAACCTGACGATTTTTCTACGCATGCTCTTGCTCCCGTAAGACGTTGATCGTTCCGACTCAACGGGTATCGCGGGGAGCGAAGCAGGATGCGTGAGGGGCCCCATTCCGGCCCGTGCCGATCCAGAGCAGGATACGCGGCGAATAATCCGCTAACTGCACCGCCGAGAGCGAGAACCGTCGTCTATCCCAAGTAAACACAGAATTGACTGAAACGGGAGTGGGCGGGGAGTGGGCGCCACAAATGGGTGCTCTCCCGCACCTTAACCGCCACTGCCCCGGCATCTCAACAGGTGCCGTAGCGTCTCCGCGGCAAAACGAGAAGGGCGGGAGCGCTCCCGCCCTTCACGTCGGTCAGAAGGCCGCCACCGGGACGGTCGTGTTGTCCGGGAACTGCACGTAGTGCACGGAGCGGTGCGGCCAGCGGGCGGGAATGGCGGTCACCAGCATGGAGCAGTGCGGGCACGCTTCGGCGGCGCGCGCCCGCAACTCTAGTCCTCCCACCGAGCATCCCGGAGCCGCGTTCGCGGCCGTCCGGGAAAACCGGGTCGCGCGGTCCCACTAACCAGCGGTAGCCGGCAACCATCTCCAGCCATGCCGCGCTGGGTGTGCCCCGGCGTGTCGCGGGTCCCCTCCCACCTCCACGCGCGAACCTCCATGACCAACTCTTCCGTCCTTGCCGAGCCCGCACCGCATCCCGCGGCCGAGGAACCTCGGGCCGCCACCCGTCCGCTTCTCCCCACAGTAGTCGCCCCGACGCTGTTCCGGCGCAACCTGATGGACCGGCAGGACCCGTTCGAGACGTCGGGCGTGGGCCAGCCCGACTTCACCGTCAGCGGGAGCTACAAGCTGCCGCCCGAGATCTCCGCCCAGCAGCTGGCGGACGAGATCCGCGCGGAGATCCACGCCAGCCTGGTGCGGGGCTGCGTGGCGGGCGCGGAGGTGGAGATCGTGGACTTCGACGACGCGCGCGTGAAGGGCGAGCCGCCCCGCCGCTTCGTCGTGACGCGCACGCGGACGGCGCGCAAGACGCCCGTGAACGTGAACGCCTACTTCCAGCCGTACGGCGAGCACCTGTTCTATTCCGTCCGCTCGTACACCGTGCCCAGGCTCAACCTTTCCAAGCTGCTCCAGACGATCTGGATGCTGATGCTCGTGCTCAGCCCCATCCTGATCCCCTACGTGGGGAAGCTCGCCATGGGGGCCGCCCAGAACCGGGCGAGCGCAGCAATGGGCGCTTCCTTCGGCGCACCCTCGGAGGGAAGCGAGGGCGGGTTCGGCATGGGGATGGGCGGCATGTCGGACAATTCCGGCGCGGAGGAGGGCTCTGGGGGATCGGACGACGGCTTCTCCATGGCACCCATCATCTTCCTGGTCGGCCTGGCCGTCGTGTTCCGGAAGACGCTCCGGGCCCTGCTCTCGGGAGATCCTCCCTCCATCGCGCTGCGCAAGCAGTTTCCCGGCGAGCTGGGCGCGGGCTCGTTCGACGACGACGACGTGATCGCGTTCTTCAAGACCAACCTGGACCTGACGCTCGAGGCCATCTCCCAGGTGCTGGAGCGGCACGGGATCGATACCAAGGCACTGCGCGCGATCATCCAGAACCTGCAGACCATCAACGTGAACACGGGCGGCGGGGAGATCGTGGGCGCGGTGTTCGGCGGCAGCGGCAACTCGGCCTCGGGCGCGGTAACCGCCTGACCGGCGCGCGGGTCGCGAAAGGCATCGACAACGCGGCGCCTGAAAGATCAGCCCGACCTTCACGCCGTCCGTCGCAACCGCGGACGGCGGGCCGGCCTGGCTGATCCGGGCTCCTTCCGCAACGTCCCCTCGCCGAAGACTCCGCGCCCCTGATCCCGGAGGATCGTCGCGTGAGCTTCACAGCGCCACGGCATGAGCCAGCCGCTCGGCTCCGACCCTTCACCTCAGCTTCATTCGGCCGACACCGGGACGGTCGTGTTGTCCGGGAGCTGCACGTAGTGCGCGGAGCGGTGCGGCCAGCGGGCGGGGATGTCGGTCACCAGCATGGAGCAGTGGGGGCAGGCTTCGGCGGCGCGCGCCAGCAGCTCCAGCGGCCACTCGCGCTCCCGGCCGCCGAAGTTGGAGTCGATCCCCACGTACTTCAGGGCCGTGCGGCGGGTGGCATCGGTGACGATGTTGGTGACCACGATCACGTGGAAGCTGCCGGGCGCGGCGTAGCTCCCCGGGTCCAGCTGGCTCCCGTCCACCAGGACGATCGCCACGCGGTTGCTCCAGACCACCTCGATCAGCGTCTCGTGGCTGAACGGCGTCCAGTGCGACGGGATCCCGTAGTCGCGCAGGAGCGGCTCGTATCCCTTGATGTCCAGGAAGTAGCTGCTGCCGGTCCACCCCAGGGCGCCGTGTCTGTAGGCGCCGGTGACCAGATCCGTATGGCTGATGCTGTTGTCGACGGCCACGTACAGCTGGAGGACGTTCTCCACCGCCTCGAATCCGCACATCGACCCCTCCTGCTGGTCGATGATGCTCTCGAGGTGGACGACTCCGCCGATCTCGGACAGCGCGGCCCGGACGACATCATTGTGCACGCTGTTGCTCCGGTGACTCGTTGATCGATTCGAAGAGACTGGATTCGCGGGAACGAATCAGGATGGATGGACGGACCGTGCAGCCCGGAGCCGATCCCTGCGGAGGGCAACGGCGATCGGTCCGCCGGCCGCATCGCCGATCGCGAGCGCCGGCGGCAATCCTAAAATAAACAGGAATCGGGCCGAAACGGGAGTGGGGCGCCACAATTCGTCACTCCGCCACGCCCCACCCTCCCCCGCCCGGCGTCTCCAGCACCATCGAGCCGATCACCAGGCGTGCTCCGGTCAGCGCATGGCTCCATCCACGCCGGGATCGGCGGTTGCGGAGACCGGGTCCATGGTCGTGGCGAGCACGTCCAGCAATTCGTCGAGGTATTCGCCGACCTGCTGCGGCCGCGTGTCACGAGCCGCGAGCCCGTAGGTGTCGCGCTCGCACTTGGGGCAGTAGGTCTCATCCGCGCCGGGCGTTCCTCCGCAGGGGCACGACCAGGCGGAGTGCTCCTTGCCGAACAGCCCCTTCACCTTCCGCGGCTGCCACCGCGAAACGAACCGGGTCCGAACGCGTTCGCGCACCTCCTGGATCCGCTCCACGTCCTCGGCCGTGTACACCTGGCGGGGTGCCGTCGCAACCTGGAGCGCTCGGCGAGCGGTCTCCGTCTCGGAAGCGTCCAGCAGGTCCAGGAGCAGCCGGTAATCCATCAGGGCGAACTCCCGGATCAGGTCCGTGATCGCCTTCAGCACGGGGGCACGGGCCTTGTCGCCCGACGCCAGGTACGGAAACAGCCGCCGGGCCGACAGCTCGGGTCCGAGCGCCGTGAAGAACCGCCTCGCCTTCTCCATCTCGCCGGCCCGGGAGCCGGGCGATTCCTGCGCTCGTGCCACCGCGCCGACCACGTAGCCGGTGAATTCCGGGATGCGCTCCGCCGTGGCGAAGTCCCATAGATCGTCGGAGACGGTGACGCCGCCCGCCGCGAGTTCCCGGACCACGGCCCGCCTGCGCAGCGCGCGGGAAACCGTCTCTTCGTCCACGCCAGCCGTCGGGGCGCCGGTTTCCCGCCCCGTCTCCACGATGCGCACGGCCGTCCCGAGCGCGTTCAGCATGAACATGGACTTGCCCTGGGCGGACAGCTCGTCGAAGTCGATCGAGAGCCCGACCACGGCATTCGCGCCGCGCCTGCGCGCCTCCTCCTGGAGGAGCGCGGTGGCGCGTGCGTACAGCCCCGAAAGCTGCCGGCCGTAGGAACCGGACGTGCCGCCCAGAACGTCCGTGACGGACGCGAAGAAATCGCTGAACAGGTTCGTGCCCGCGACCAGGTGAACCGAGATCGGTCCCAGGTGCCGGACCACGCGGTGCCCTTCGATGCTGGCGGTGGTGGTTACGATCATGGGGAAGGCCGAGGGTCGCGCGGTTTGCGGGCCAGCGAGAATCCGCGCATAGATCTACGCGTCGTCATTGCGGCGCGCATCCCCGCATCAGCTCGCATCCGCCGCGCCCCATCCTCCCCCGCCGGGCGTCTCCAGCACCAGCCGGTCGCCCGGAGCCACCTCGCAGCCGTCGACGGAGGCGAGCTCCACCGTCTCGCCGCCGGCGCGGAGGACGCGCTGGCGGCCGGGGGCGCCGGGGCGGCCTCCGCAGACGCCGTAGGGGCCTTCCGCGCGGTGCTGGGTGAGGACGGAGAGCGACATCGGCTCCAGGAACACCGTCTCGCGCACGGCGCCGTCGCCGCCGCTCCACTTTCCCGCGCCGCCGGAGCCCGCGCGCACGGCGAAGCGCTCCACGCGCACCGGGTAGCGGTGCTCCACCACCTCGGGGTCGGTGATGCGCGTGTTGGTCATGTGCGTGTGCACGGCATCGGCGCCGTTCCATCCCGGCCCCGCGCCGCTTCCCCCGCACACCGTCTCGTAGTAGCCGAAGCGCTCGTTCCCCCAGAGGACGTTGTTCATCGTCCCCTGGCTGCACGCGGCCAGCTTCAGCGCCTTGAGCAGCGTGTCCACCAGGCGCTGGCTCACCTCCGTGTTGCCGCCGACCACCGCCGGCCCCGCGGACGGGTCGTCGCCCCACTCCGGCGCCAGCATCCCCGGCGGGATGCGGATCTCCACCGCGCGCAGCAGCCCCTCGTTGAGCGGGAGGGATTCGCGGACCAGGAGGCGCAGGACGTAGAGGACCACGCTCCGCACGATGGCCGGCGTGGCGTTCAGGTTCCCCGGGTGCACCGGCGACGTCCCCGCGAAGTCCACCACGGCCGTGTCCCCGCGCACCTCCATCCGCGCATGGAGGGTCGCGCCGTCGTCCAGCCGCTCCTCCGCCTCGTACGTCCCGTCGCCCAGCGCCGCCAGCGCCTCGCGCACCCGTGACTCCGCGCGCCGCTGGAGCGCGTCCATATACCCGGCGACCGCGTCCGCCCCGTGCTCGCGGGCGAGCGCCGACAGCAGCCCCGCGCCGCGGTGGTTGGCGGCCACGGCCGCCGCCAGGTCCGCCAGGTTCTCGTCCAGCGCGCGGGTGGGGTGCGGGCCTTCCGTCAGCAGGCGGCGCATCTCGTCCCAGCGCGCCTCGCCGCGGCGCACCAGGTACGTGGGGGGGATGACGACGCCCTCCTCGGCCAGCGTGCGCGCGTCCGGCGGCATGGAGCCGGGGCGCGTCCCGCCGATCTCCGCGTGGTGCGCCCGGCTCGCCACGTAGCCGACGAGCGTCCCGGAACCGTCGTGCACGGGGGTGATGACCGTCACGTCCGGGAGGTGCGATCCGCCGAACGCCGGGTGGTTGGTGACGGCCACGTCCCCCGGCTCCAGCGGGAGCGCGGCGGCCACGGCGCGGACGCAGAGCCCCAGCGCCCCCAGGTGCACGGGGATGTGCGGCGCGTTCACCACCAGCTCGCCCCCGGCATCCAGGAGCGCGCAGGAGAAGTCCAGCCGCTCCTTGACGTTGGTCGACAGCGCCGTTCGCCGGAGCATCTCCCCCATCTCCGACACCAGCGCGCGGAAGCGGTGGACGAACAGCTCCAGCCGCACCGCCTCCGGCGTCCCCATCGCGTGCTCGTCCTCCACCCGCGACTCGGCCGCCCCCACGCGCCCCGGCCGGGGCGCCCGCGCGCCCATCAGCACCAGCGCGCCGGCGGCGTCCACCTCTGCGTTCCACCCTTCCGCCACGTAGGTGGCGCTGTGCGCTTCGACGACCAGCCCCGGGCCGGCGAAGGAGGCGCCCGGCGTCAGGTGCGAGCGCTCCAGGCACGGCACCTTCCGCCATCCGCCGCGCAGCCACATCCGCCGCGTCCCCGACGTGGGCGCCGCGTGCCGCTCCAGCGCGTCCTCGCGCCGCAACTCGGCCGTGCGGGTGGAGGCGACCACGCGGAGGGATTCGATCTCGATCGGCCGCGACTCGGGGCGGTGGCCGTAGACGCCGGCGTGGCGCGCCTCGAAGGCGTCGGCCAGGTCGATCCCCGGCACCCACTCGATCGCCAGCGCCGCCTCCTGCCCCGCGTAGCGGAGCGAGGCGATGCGCCGCCGGATCTCGATCTCCTCCCGCGCCACCCCCTCGGCCTCCACGGCCGCGACCGCCTCCGCCCCCAGCGCCGCGAAGTCGGAGCCGACCTCGCGCTCCACGTCCGCCAGCGGGCGCAGCACCTGCCGCTCGGCGAAGCGCTCCAGCGGCGCGTGGCCGATCCCGTAGGCGCTCAGCAGCCCCGCGTCCGCGGGAACCAGCACGGTGGCGATCCCCAGCCGCTCCGCCACCCCGCACGCATGCTGCCCGCCCGCCCCGCCGAACGCGACCAGCGCGTACTCGGCCGGATCGTAGCCGCGGCGGAGGGAGATGGAGCGGATCGCGTCCGCCATCCGCTCGTCCGCCAGCTCCACCAGCCCGGCCAGGAGCGCCTCGCGCGTCGTCTCCTCCCCCGTGCTCGCCTGCACGTCCCGCAGCAGCGCGTCCGCCACCGCCGCCGCCGGGGCGGAGTCGACGGGGATGGCGAAGCGGGAGTGGGAGATGCGCCCCAGGAGGAGGTTGCAGTCGGTGAGCGTGAGCGGCCCCCCGCCGCCGTAGCACGCCGGCCCCGGCCAGGCGCCCGCGCTCTCCGGCCCCACCCGCAGCCCCTCCGCGTCGAACGCGCAGACCGATCCCCCGCCCGCCGCCACCGTCTCGATCGCCAGCGCCGGGGCGAAGACGCGCCCGCCGCCCACCTCGTGCTCCCACACGTACTCGAAGTCGCCGTCCACGCGCGACACGTCCGTGCTCGTCCCGCCCATGTCGAAGGCGATCACGCGCGGGTAGCCGGAGCGGCGCCCCGCCCGCGCCGCGCCGGCCACGCCGCCCGCCGGGCCGGAGAGGAGCGCGTCCTTGGCCCGGAAGTCGGCCGGCCGCCGCAGCCCGCCCGCGCTGGTCATGGCGTGCAGCCGCCCGCCGGCCAGCGCGCGCTCCACCGCCTCCAGGTACCCGCCCAGGACGGGCCCCAGGTACGCGTCCACCACCGCCGTCTCGGCGCGAGGAAGGAGGCCCAGGAAGGGCGCGAGATCGGAGGAGAGGGAGACGTGCTCGAACCCCGCCGCGAGCAGCATCTCCGCCAGCGCGCGCTCGTGCTCCGGGTTGCGCCAGGCGTGCATCAGCGCCACCGCCGCGCTGCGGATCCCGCGACCCACCAGCGATGCGGCGACGGACGCGAGGGAGGACGGGTCGAGGGGAACCAGGATGGAGCCGTCCGCCGCCAGCCGCTCGTGGACCTCCACCGCCTGGGCGTACAGCGGCTCGCGGGCGCGGACGTCGAGCGCGAACAGGTCCGGCCGCTGCTGCGTCCCGATCCGCGGCAGGTCGCCGAAGCCGCGCGTGGTCCAGAGCGCCACGGGAGCGCCGCTCCGCTCCAGGAGGGCGTTGGTGGCGCGCGTGGTCCCCAGCCGCATGGCCAGCGGCGGAAGGCGGCCCCCGGCGGGGGTGCGGGTGACCAGCTTGGCGGCCAGGACCGGCGCGTGGTCGTCGGAGAGCAGTTCCACCGGCGTCCCCGGCGCCGGGCGGTCGGGGAGGGGGCGGTCGAGGTACGCCACCCTGGCGCGCGGGTCGTAGCTGGCCACCCGCGCGGGGGGATGCCGGACGCCCAGCAGGCGGAACGCGAAGCCGTCGATGGTGCCGGCCACCGCGTCCCAGTCCTCGCGGATGCGGATGGCGTCCGGCGCCAGGACGCGCTCCACCACCGCGCGCAGGGCGCCGCTGCTCAGCACCTTCGCGCGGTGCAGGCGGCCGCCGGGGTCGCGCGCAAGGCAGTCGGTAAACGTGCCTCCGGTGTCGATCCAGACGTGCCAGAGGCTCGGGTCTCGGGCGTCCACGCGGGGGTGGGGAACGGGTGGATTCGGGCCGCTCAGGTGGAGCGGCGTTCGACTGCCGGCGCGGTGTTCCTCCCGGACGGTGGCCACGCCGGAGCGCCCGTCCCGCCCGTCCCCGAAGGGGCGGCGGGCGCGGCGGCGCCCGTGGCGTCGGCAAAAAGGCCCAGCGTACGGTGGTCCATCCGGGGCGCTCTATTGATAAGGGAGTGGGGAAAATGTACGTCCCCCGAGGCCGATCCGCCAGAACCATGTTTTTGCGGCCTTCGCGGAAAGACGAAAAAGCCCCGGCCGAAGCCGGGGCCCTCGTCGCCGGTCCGTGACGGTTTCGTCTATCTCGTCTCCGGGGCCACGACCTTCTGGGTGTCCACGGAGACGCCCTTGAGCTCGTCGGCCTCCTCGTTGGCCGGGGCCTCCTCCACGCCGGGCGTGGGAGTGCCGTCCGCTCCCCTGGTCTCCGCCCCGTCCGGCCCGCATCCCGCCATCGCCAGCACGGCGGCAAACGCCGCAATGGCGCGCATCCTCGCGATCAGCATCCATCCCCCCAGTGTTTCAGGTCCGTTCCCATGCGGCGGGTGCGGGCAACGGCCATGCCACGCCGGGCGGATCGGCTTGCCGGGGCGGGAGGGGGGCGGTACGATTGGGGAGGGGCTGAAACTCGCGCGGCCCGGAATCCGTCCTCACCCGCCCATGAGCGACCTGACCCCACGCCCCGTTCCACTCGACCAGACGCGCCAGCGCGTGATCGATCAGCTGATCGAGCACTACGCGGTCGAGAACCTCGACGACCGCGGCCTGGAAGAGCGCCTGGGGAGGGCCGTCCAGGCCACCACCGTCGCCGATCTCCAGGCCCTCCTGGCCGACCTCCCCACTGCCGCCGCGCAGGCCCCGCTCACCGCCGTGGGCACCGACGTGGCGCGCGCCGACTACGTCCCCGAGCGTCAGATCGTGGCGGCGGTGATGGGCGGCGCCGAGCGGAAGGGACCCTGGACGCCGCCGAAGGAGCTGGTGGTCATCGGGGTGATGGGGGGCGCCGAGCTGGACTTCCGCGAGGCGCGCTTCGGCGCCGGCGTCACCGAGGTCAACTGCTTCGTGCTGATGGGCGGCGTGGAGATCGTGGTCCCGCCGGGGGTGCACGTGGAGATGAACGGCCTGGCCGTCATGGGCGCGTTCGTCAGCAGCGGCTCCGCCTCCGGGCCCGCGCCGCCGGGCGCCCCGATCCTGCGCATCGGCGGGTTCGCGATGATGGGCGGCGTGGACGTCCAGGTCCGCTACCCCGGCGAGAAGTCCGGCGACGCCAAGCGGCGGGAGCGGCTGGAGCGCAAGGAGGCGAGGGATCATCATCGGCTCGGCCGCGGGTTCTGAGGAACAGAAGTCCTTAGTCCTGAGTCCTTAGTCCTTAGTCCTTAGTAGTGATCTCTCGCGGTGTGCGGGATCGCTCGGGAGATGAGGATCGAAAAGCGGAGTCGGTCGAGGAACCCGGATGGTTCCCGCCGACTCCGCTTCCGTTGCGATCCGATCGCGATCCGCTGTACCGTCGCGTGGGCGAGCTGCTACAATGGTCCAGCGCGTTTCGACCAGCGGTGTCGCATGCCGCGGCGGCCCCCCTCCCCCCGCCGCGCGGTGGGAGGGAGCCTTTTCTACCCCGTCGCGGACTTCGGCGCGAACGAAAGTCTTCGCACCGCCATCTTCCCCCGGAACGGGGGAGGACAGACCGCCCCAGCGGTCAGGAGGGGGCGCCGCGGCGTCGGCCCCGCGCCGAAGTCAGTCCCCCGCGCGGGCGTAGGCCTGCTCGTCCTCCGCCGCGGCCGACTCGGTCGCGGGGGCTTCGGCGCGGGCGGCGAAGTCGCGGGCGGCCTGGATGAACGACCAGAAGAGGCGGCGGTCGGGGTCGCGCTCGTCGGCGGGGGAGTGGGCCTCGCCGCGCTCGGGGTGCCACTGCACGCCGTACATCCAGGGGTGCCGCGTCCCCTCCACCCCCTCCACCAGCCCGTCCTCGGCCCACACCGTGGCCTCCAGCGAGGGCGCCAGCCCGTCCACCCCCTGGTGGTGGAAGGAGTTGATGAACAGCTCGCGCGATCCGAAGATCCCCTCCAGCCCCGACCCCTGCTTCACCGACGCATGGTGCCAGCGGTGCGTGACCGGCGCCTCCTGCTCGTGCCGGAGCTCGTCGCCGCGCTGCGAGGGGAGATCCTGGTAGAGCGTCCCCCCCAGCGCCACGTTCAGCAGCTGCATCCCCCGGCAGATGGCCAGCACCGGGATCTCCCGCCGCAGCGCCTCCTTGAGCGCGGCGATCTCGATGTCGTCGCGCACGCGGCTGATGGACCCCAGCTCCGGGTGCGGCTCCTGGCCGTAGAGCGCCGGGTCCACGTCCTCGCCCCCCGTCAGCACCAGCCCGTGCGCGATCCCCACCAGCCGCGCCACCGACTCGGGATCGTGGCCGGGGGTGAGGAGGACGGCGGTGGCGCCGGGCTCCTCCACGGCGGTCACGTACTGCACGTTCAGCCGCACCGAGGGAAGGTTGTGGCTCCCCGACGGCGCGAGCGTGGTGGTGACGACGATCAGCGGACGCAAACGCCCTCCCTGCTTGCGAAATCCCTCTCGCGGACCCCTCCCCCGGCCGCAGTTTCCGCGCCGAATCTACCGCACTTCGCCCCCGAACGCGAAAATCCCGGGCTCCACCTGGAAGCCCGGGACCATCGATCGCCCTTCATCGGAAGTGCCCAGCCGTTCCTCGCACTCTCGCACCTTCGCACCTTCGCACCCTCGCACCGCCGTTCACGCCGCCGCCCCCGCGAGGTGCACCCGGTCCCGCCCGTGCTGCTTCGCCTGGTAGAGCGCCGCGTCCGCGCAGGCGATCAGCTCGTCGGCCGTGGTGACGTAGGTCTCGGGCCAGGAGGCGATCCCCGCCGAGAGCGAGGCGCGCACCGCCGTGCCGCCGAAGACGAAGGGGATGGCCGCGAACTCGGTGCGGGCCCGCTCCGCGAAGCGCAGCGCGCCGGCCGCGCCGGTGCCGGGGAGGACCACCACGAACTCGTCGCCGCCGAAGCGGCCGGGGCGGTCGTGCGTGCGGAGCGAGCTCTCGGAGCGGAGCCAGGAGCCCAGCGCCTTGAGCACCGTGTCGCCGGCCGGGTGGCCGAAGGTGTCGTTGATCTCCTTGAACCGGTCCAGGTCCAGGATCACCACCGAGAGCGCCTCGTTCCGCTCGCGCGCCACCAGCAGCTCGGCGCGCAGGTACTCCTCCAGCGCCCGCCGGGTGGCCACGCTGGTCAGCTGGTCGGTGTTCGCCAGGTCGTGCAGGTGCTGCCGCTGCTGCATCAGCCGCTCGAACACCTGCACCCGCCCGCACGCCTGGACGATGGCCTCCACCACGCGGTCGGCCAGCTCGCCGGCCTCCTCGCCCAGCGCCGGCTCGTCCACCGTCGCCCGCTCCACGAACAGCCCCGTCACCGTCTCGGTGAGCGCGAAGGGGACCACGATGACGGAGCGCAGCGGGCGCTTGAGCCCGCGCGCCGGCCAGTCGTCGCGCACCTCGTCGAAGAGCGGCGAGGCGGCGACGTCGGCCACGCGCACCGGGCGCCCCGTCTCCAGCGCCTCGCGGATCTCGGGGTAGGCGGAGAGCTCCAGCTGCAGCCCCTCGGGGAAGTCCTGCTCGGACGACGCCGCCACGCGCGCCGTGCGGTCGCCGCGCTCCACCACCAGCACCGAGCAGCGCGAGACGCCCAGCACCTGCGCCGTCCGCGAGGTCACCAGGTGGAACATCTCGTCGGCGGACACCACGCGGTTCAGCTCGCGGATCAGGTCGATGGCCTCCAGCCGCATCCGCGCCTGCTCGCGCGCGCGCTTCAGCTCGCGGTTGCGGGTGACGTGCGAGTCCACGCGCGCCATCAGCTCGTCCAGCCGGAAGGGCTTGGTGAGGAAGTCCACCGCCCCGTCGCGCAGCGCCGAGACGGGAAGGGCGCCGTCGTTGGTGGCCGTGATCAGCACCACCGGGACGTACGCCCACCGCTCGTCGCCGCGCAGGGCGCGCAGCACCTCCAGCCCGCTCATCTCCGGCATCATCACGTCCAGGAGGAGGAGGTCGGGCGGGGCGGGGGCGTTCTCCAGCAGGCGAAGGATGGCCGCGCCGTTGGTGGCGGTGCGCACCTCGTAGCCGCGCGCCTTGAGCGCGCGGTCCAGCCCGAGCAGGATGGAAGGATTGTCGTCGGCCACGAACACGGTGGCGAGGGCTTCGGTCATGGTCCGTCGGCGGTCGTCCGGGTCCGGGGCGTCCGATGGGCGCTCCGGCGCGAGAATTGGGGCGCCCCAAAACCGGGGCGTGCATGAACGTGGGAAAGCGGGCGTGGCGCGTGGGCTGGAGCGCGGCCCTCCCGCGAGGGTCCGCGCCGCGTGTGGCAGGTACCTCCTCGCCGCCGCCGCGCTTGGCATGGCGGCGCCGCCGTCCATCCCGGCAAAAGCCAGACCACGCGCGGGATGTCGCAGGACCGCATGTTTGCTGCACTTGCACCCACTCCGCGCCGTCACGGGTGAGGCGGGCGCGCCTCACCTCTGCCGCGCCCCTGTCCCACACGCGCCGGTCCGGTTCCTGCGCCCCTTCGCGCAAGCCCCGCGCGCGCGCCTCCCTCGGCGGCCGCGCACGGCCAACGCTTTCGCCCTCGCTCCGCGACGTCTTGCTGACGGTTTTTTCGGCCCGCTCCGCACCCGCTCCCTGGCGCCCGCTCGCCGCCGCGCTCCTCCTGGCGCTGGCGGCCGCCTGCGCGCCCGAGAAGCCCGAGTCGCCGTGGAGCGACGCGGCCTTCGCGCGCCTGACGCTCCGCGAGAAGGCGGCGCAGATGGTGGTGGCGCGCGTCCCCTCCATCGCCCCGCCCGACACCACGCTGGAGCGGCTGCGCCGCTGGACGCGCGCCGGCGGGGGCGGCCTGGAGCTCCCCGGCGGCGACTCCCGCATCTCCGCCGACCTCGCCGCCTCCCTCCGCGTGGGCGCGCTGCGTCCGCCGCTGGTGGTGGCGCGGCTGGAGCGCGGCGTCGGGGGGGCGTTCATCGGGAGCACCGAGCTTCCGTCGCCCGTGGCCATCGCCTCGGCGGGGGACGACGAGCTGGCGGAGGAGGCGGCGGGCGTCCTGGCGGCGGAGGCGAAGGCCATCGGGATCGATCTCCTCCTCCTCCCCGGCCCGCCCCTTCCCGCGGAGGCCGGGCCGCTGGCGACGCCGTTCCGCTCCCCCGCGGCCGCGCGGTCGCTGGGCGCGTTCGTCGCCGCGCTGGCGGAGGGGGGCGTGCTGGCCTCGCTCTCCGCCTTCGCGCCGCCGGGCGTGTGGCGCGACACGCTCCCGGCGCTGGTTCCGTGGGACCGCGCGGCGCTGGAGGCGGTGCAGCTGGAGCCGCTGCGGACGGCGGTCACCGCCGGGGCGGAGGCGGTGGAGCCGGCGTTCTCCGTGGCCCCCGCGCTCACGGCGGACGACACGCCGCTCCCGCTCTCCGGCGTGGCCATCCAGGGGCTCCTCCGCCGCGACCTGGGCTTTCGGCTCGTCGTGGCGGACGTGGGCCCCCGCGGCCCCCTGGCTCGCCGCTTCGGCGCGCTCCCGGCCGCGCTGGGCGCCGTGGCGACGGGGGCGGACCTGGTGGTGGGCGCGGCGGACCCGGACGCGCTGGTGGATTCGCTCGTGGCCGCCGTGCAGACGGGGCGGCTCCCGGCGGAGCGGGTGGAGCGCTCGGCCCGCCGGGTCTTCGACGCCAAGGCGCGCATCGCCCTGGGCGAGACGCCGGCGGACGCCGTGCGGCCGCCGCTCCGCGCGCCGCGCTCGGCGGAGGTGGCGGCGGCGGCGTTCGAGCGCACGCTGACCGCGTTCGGGCGGGAGGCGCGGCGGCCGCTGGCCGGGTGCCGCAAGACCGTCCTGGTCACCGCGCTGGAATCTCCCGTCCCCCCGTTCTCGGCGGCGCTGGCGCGGCGCATCCCCAGCCTCCTGCACCTGCAGACGCGGGCCGTGGCGCTCCACGGGCCGCTGGCGCTGGTGCCGTTCGCGGGGAGCGACGCGGACTGCGCCGTGGTGGCCGTCTTCCCCGGTGTCCGGCTTCCGATCGTCGACCGCGTGGGACCCTCCGCGCGGCCGGACACCGCGGGCGCGCCGGCGGACAGCGCCGCCCGCGCGCGCCGGGACAGCGTCGCCGCGGCCCGCGAGCGGGCGCCGCGGCGGATCGTGTACGTGGCGTTCGCGCCGGAGTCGGCGGAGCCGCCGGCCAGGGTGGCGAGCGTGCTGGTGGTGGCGGGGACGGGGGAGGCGGCGCAGCGGGCGGCGGCGCGGGCGGTGGCGGGGGAGGTCGCGGCGGAGGAGGGGGAGGCGGCGCTCCGGCCCTCGCCCGCGTGGCCGGCGGCGCGCACGCTGGAGCGGGCGCCCGCGCGGGAGGCGGGGATGAGCGCGGACACGCTGGCGCGCATCGACCGGCTGATGCGGGCGGCGGTGGACGAGGGTGTCTTCACCGGCGGCGTGGTCGCCGTGGGGCGGCACGGGAAGCTGGTGAAGATGACCGGCTACGGGCGCACCAGCGGCCGGCCGGTGGATCCCGACGCCACCCTCTTCGACATCGCGTCGCTCTCCAAGGTCGTGGGGACGACGGCGGCGGCGATGGCGCTGGTGGAGGACGGGAGGGTGCGGCTGGACGCGCCGGTGCGGCGCTACATCCCCCAGTTCCGCGGGGGCGAGGGGGACAAGGGCGACGTCACCATCCGCCATCTCCTCACCCACACCTCCGGCCTCCCCGCCGGCGCCGACCTCTTCGGCGAGACGTCCAGCCCCGAGGCGGCGCTCCGGCGCGTCTACCGCACCTCGCTGGTCCGCGCGCCGGGGGAGAAGGTGGAGTACAGCGACTTCGGGATGATCCTGATGGCCGAGGTGGTGCGGCGCCGCTCGGAGGAGCCGATGGACCGGTTCCTGGCGCGCCGCGTCTTCATCCCGCTGGGGATGCGCTCCACCATGTACGAGCCGCCGCTGGTCCACCTGGACCGCACCGTCCCGACGGCGCAGCGCTCCGAGCGGCCGTACGAGCTGGACGCGGTGGTGCACGACGGCAACGCCTTCCGGCTGGGCGGGGTGGCCGGCCACGCGGGGCTCTTCTCCACCGCGCCCGACATGGCCGTCTACGCGCAGACGCTGCTGAACGGCGGCGCGTACGGCGACCGGCGCATCTGGTCGCCCGGCACCGTGCGGCAGTTCACCACCAAGCAGCCGAAGGCGGAGACGCGGGCGCTGGGGTGGGACACGCCGGCGCCGCGCAGCTCGGCGGGCGGCTACCTCTCCGCGCAGTCGTACGGCCACACCGGCTACACGGGGACGTCCATCTGGATCGATCCCGCGCGCGACCTGTTCGTCATCGTCCTCACCAACCGCACGTACGGGACGGGGACGGCGGGGCAGATCCTGGCGCTGCGGAGCGCCGTGGCCAACGCCGCCGCGCGCGCCATCACCGACACCCCCATCCGCCCCCGCGCCGGCACCGCCGAGGCCGCCGCCGAGATCGCCCGCGAGCGAGCGAAGAAGCGCCCCCGCCCCGCGCCGAGACGCCCAACGCGCCCACGAGGCCGCGGCCGGCGGGGGTGATCGGCGGATCGGCGGATCGGCGGATCGGGTGGATCGACCGTCGAACGGGAGCGGCAACGGCAGTCCGGTGCGTCTCGACGTGCGGTTTCGCATGTCGTGATGGGCCCCCACCCAGCCCTTCCCCCACAGGCGGGGCGCCTGTAGGGAAAGGAGCTTTTCTACCGCGTAGCGGACCTTCGGCGCGCGCGAGAGGATTCGCCAGCCAGCCTCTCCCGGAACGGGGGAGGACAGACCGCCCCAGCGGTCAGGAGGGGGCGCGGGGCCGCGGGCGCGCGCCGACGCATGCTCCCGCGCCGGGCCGAGAAGTCCGGGGCTGCGGATTCAGATTTGGGATCCGGCATGATTGAGGGGCGGATCGACATCGGTCCGCCCCTCACGCGTTCTTAACCGCCCGCCCGTTTCGCGCCCGCGACGGCCGAAGTACCGTTGATCGTCATCTCCCGCCCGCTCGACATCTCCGCCGACATCCCCGCCGTGCGCCGTCTCCCGCCGATCCTGATCGCGATCATCCTCGCCTGCGTTCCGCCGCGGTCCGCTTCTGCGCAGGCGTCGGCATCGGGCGCGGAGGAGGACGTGGTCGAGGCGCTGGGGCGGATGCGCGACGCGTTCCGGTCCGGCAACCAGGCCGATCTCCTGCGTCATCTGGAGACGATCGACCGGCTCACGTCCAACCATCCGATCATCGTCCATCAGCTCGCGCGCGCTCGGGCGATGTTGGGCGACACCGCCGGCGCCCTCGCCGCCCTCCACCGCCTGGCGCCGATGGGTCTCGCGGCGCCGATCGCGGCGGACAGCGCGTTCCGCATCCTCCGCTCGCACCCGGATTTCGGCCGCATCGCGGAAGATCTCGCCCGCGCCGCCGCTCCGCTCGTCCGCGGCGACACGGCGCTCGTGGCGAACGATCCCGATCTGCTCCCGGAGAGCGTGGCGTTCGATTCCGTGGAGCGCGCGTGGTACCTGGGATCGCTGGCGCGCCACAAGGTCGTGCGCGTGGCGGCGGACGGCTCGGCGCGGGACTTCGCGGCGGCGGAGGGGCGGGGAAGGGTGACCGGGATCAAGGTCGATGCGCCGCGCCGCCGCCTCTGGATGCTGGAGACGACGATCGACAGCGCGGCGCCGCGCACCTACGGCGGGATCGGCGGATGGACGTCGCTCCGCGGCTACGACCTGGCGACCGGGCGCGAGATCGCCCGCCACGCGCCGGCGGACCGCGAGACGCCGCACCTCTTCAACGACCTCGCCATCTCCCCGGCCGGCGACGTGTACGTGACCGATCTCTTCGGCGACGCCGTCTGGCGGCTGCGCGAGGGCGCGGATTCGCTGGAGATGCTGGCGCGCGGCCCGCGCTTCCACTGGCCCAACGGCATCGCGCTCTCCCTCGATGGATCGCGCCTCTACGCCGCGCACATCGAGGGGATCAGCGCCATCGATCCGCGGACCGGCGCCGTCACCCCGCTCCCGCATCCCCCGGCCGCCCCGATGGCCGACATCGACGGCCTCTACGCCTGCGGAAGCTCGCTGATCGCCATCCAGCGCATGGCGGACTTCCAGCAGGTGAGCCGCTTCGTCCTCTCCCCATCGGGCGATTCCATCGTGGCGATGGAGGCGGTCGAGCGCGGGCATCCGGCATACGTGGATCCGACGACGGGGGTGATGGTCGGCGGCGACCTGTTCTACATCGCCAACGCGCAGTTCCGCCGGCTGCTCCCGGACCACACGCTCGCCCCCGCCGCGCGTCCGCACGGCACCGTCCTCCTCCGCCTCGCCGGCATCTGCCGCTGAAGCGGTTGCGGCGAGATGGCAGGTGTCGGTGCGCGCCCGCGGCTGCCCTCACCCCTCGCGTGGCGGTCCGTGGAAACAGCGCCACGGACTCGCCACGCTTTCCCCTCTCCCGATAACGGGAGAGGGAAACACCTTGGCGCTTCGCGCTTTACGTCATCGTCTCGAATCCGTTCAATCCGTTGCCGTCAAGCAGTCATTCCAGGGCCGGACACGCGAAACCCACCTCCGCGCAACCGCCCGCAGGCCCGTGGAATCTAGCCCGCCAGCGAGAGGCTTGGGCGCGGCAGCGGCAACACAACCGCGGCCGCGAACCGCCGCGTCGCGCGGATCTGGCCGCCACGCACGAAAACGCCCGCCCCGTCGCTATCGACGGGGCGGGCGTCTGGCTTGGAGCGAACGTCGCGATCAGCTGCCGCGGATGCGGACGCCGCCGGAGCCGGTGTCGATCACCACGGACCCGCGCCCGTCGCCGACGGAGCCGGTGAGGTGCGTGCGGCTGGCGCGGCGCGCCGTCACCGGCACGTCCACGTCGATCCCGCCGCTCCCGGTGTCGATCTCCAGCTCCGCGCCGAAGTTGCGCGGAACGGCCAGCGTCACCCCGCCCGAGCCGGTGTCGATCCGCACCCGCTCCGCGTCTGCACTCAGCGACAGCTCCACCCCGCCGCTCCCGGTGTCCACCACGATGTCGCGCGCCGCCACCGCCCCCAGCTCCACCCGCCCCGATCCCACGTCCACGCGCAGCTCGTCCGCGCGGACCCCGGTCCCGGTCACCCCGCCGCTCCCCGTGTCCACCGTCAGCCGCCGCGCGTCCACGTCCGCCAGCCGAACGCCCCCGGAGCCCGTGTCCAGCAGCAGCTCCCCCCGCGCGTCGCGCACGTCGATGCCGCCCGACCCGGTGTCCAGGTTCAGCGACCCGCGCGTCCCCTGCGCGCGGATGGCCGCCGCGTGCGCGTCCACGCGCAGGTCGCCGCTCACGTTGGTGAGATCGACCCGCCCGACGGCCTGGTGCACGGAGACGGTGCGCCCCGCCGGCACCAGCACGCGCAGGTCCGCCCACGCCTCCGTCCCGCCCCCGGACCCGCTGATCCGCACCCGCCGCCCGCCGCCCCCCGAGCCGCCGCCGAAGGTGCCGTCGCCGCGCACCGTCAGCTGCGTGCTGGAGCCGCGCCCGCCCGCCGGATAGACGACCCGGTCGCCCGGATACGCCACCGCCAGCACGCCGCCGTCGCGCCGCACCCGCAGCTCGCGCGCGTCGCCGCCTCCGCGCGTGACCTCCACCACCACGGCCGAGCCCGAGCCGGCCTCCACCCGCACCGCCCCCGCCAGGTTGTAGATGGAGACGCTCGAGCCCTCCAGGCTGAACCGCTCCGTCTGCGCGGCGGCGGGGGCCGCGGCGGCCGCCACGATCGCGGTCGCGGCCAGCATTCGACGATGCATCTGCATTCTCCTCGTTTCGGTCTTGATCGGGATCGCCCGGCGGTGGGCCGAGACATGACGGTGGAGATATCGTGCGAGACGAGATGGGGACGGCGATCGCTCCCGCCGGCTGTCCCCTGTCCCCTGTAACCTGTCCCCTTCTTCTGCCGCGACAAGCGATTCAAAAAAGCAGCGGGGCGGCCGAGATCCTCTCATCCGCCCCACCGCCCGCCGTCACCGGTCCGTCATCGTCACGTCGCCGCTGAAGGTGCGCAGGCTCACCCGAGCCTCCCCGCGGCCCACCGTGAAGCGGTGCTCGCGCCGGGTGCTGCGGGTGACCCGCGCCCCCGAGACGTCGTTCCGGATGTCGCCGCTGAAGGTGCTCACCTCCACCGCCGCCGAGCTTCCCGGGGCGATGCGCAGCTCCACCTCGCCCGAGTGCGTGTTGAAGGTAGTGGTGCCGTCGCGCGCCAGGTCGCCGGAGACGAAGATGTTGCCGGAGACCGTGTGGAAGGCGCCGTGCAGCCGCCGCCCCGTCACGCGCAGGTCGCCGCTGACCGAGTTGACCTCCGCGCGCCCGCTGTTGGAGCCCACCTCCACGTTGCCGCTCACCGAGGTGGCGCGCACCCCGTTGGCCGCCGCCGTGACCGCCACGTTCCCGCTGACGGAGGACGCCTCCACCTCGTCCCGGACGGTGCCGCCCACCTGCACGTTGCCGCTCACCGAGCCCGCCTTCACGTGCTCCGTCTGCCCCTCGAACTCCACGTTGCCGCTGCGCGACTCGGCGATCACCTCGCGGGGGCGCCCGGCCACGGCCACGTTGCCGCTGACGGAGTGGGCCTCCGCCACGCCCGTGACCTCCCGCACCTCCACGTCGGCGCTCACTGTGCGCACGTTCACCGTCTTGCGCGCGGGGATGCGCACCTCGATCTCGGACCCCCGGTTGTTGCTCCCCGAGCGGGGCGCGGCGACGCGCACCACCAGGCGTCCACCCTCGTCGGCGATGGTGAGCCGCTCGGAGCCGCGCCCCAGCGTCCCGGTCACGTGCACCTCGTTGCGCCCCCACCCCACCACGCGCACCGAGCCCGACATGTTGTGGATCTCGACCACCCCGGTGGCGCCCGTCGCCTTCCGCTGGTCGACCCGCTCCTGCGCCCCGGCGCTCCCCGCCGCCAGCAGCACGGCGGCGAGGGCCGGAGCCACAATCTTGATCCGCATCGCTCTATTCCTTCGTGTGGGTCTCGTGTCTCGATCTATGGACTTCAGCCGGTCCGCCGGGCTCAGAGCTCCACGGCCTGCTGGAGCATCCGCACCTTGGTGTCGTACACGGCCGACAGCATCTGCGTCAGCTCGCGGCTGCCGGGGTCCTTCTCCAGCGCCGCGCGGCTCTCGGCGATCGCCTGGTCGATGATGGCCAGGTTGCGCTCCAGCGTGGCCACCGTCTCCGGCGCCAGCCGCCCGCGCCGCGTCTCCAGCACGGCGGCCAGGTCGTCGATGGCCGCCTGGTACCCCTGCTCGGCCGGCGCGAACGCCACCAGCGCCGTCGTCGCCCGCTCCGAGGGCGGGGTGGCCGCCACGGGGCTCAGCCGGTCCGGCGCGCCCCCCTGCGCTCCGCGCCCCACCACCAGCAGCGTGGCCAGCGAGCTGCCGATCATCAGCACCACCGCGGCGGCCGCCGCCATCAGCCAGCGGGGCGGCTGCCACGGGAGCCGGCGGCGGAAGGGGATCACCTTGGGATCCTCCGTCTCCTCCACCGGCCGCGGCGTCTCGGCCACCGCCGGGGCGCGGGGCTCCAGCCGCGCGGCGATCCCGGCCCACAGGTCGCGCTGGGGGGCGATCTCGCGGGGGAGGAAGCGGGCCTCGTCCAGCAGCGCGCGGAGCGAGTCCACCTCGGCGCGGCACTCGGCGCAGCCGCGGAGGTGCGCCTGCACCGCCCCCTGCTCCCCGTCGGCCAGCTCGCCGCCCGCGAAGTCGTCCAGCCGCTCCCATGCCTGCTCGTGCGTCATCATCGGTTCAGTGCCTCCCTCAAGAGCCTTCGCGCCCGGTGCAGCTGTGCCTTGCACGTCCCCACGGCGGAGCCGTGGATTCGGGCGATCTCTTCGTGCTTGTAGCCTTCCACGTCGTGCAGGATGAACACCGAGCGCGCGCCCGGCGGGAGCGTGGCGATGGCCCGCTCCAGGTCCAGCGCCTCGCCGGGGTCCGGCGGCCGGGTGGGCGTCTCGAACGCCTCCAGGTCGTCGGTGGTGAACACCTTGTCCACCCGAACCTTGTCGGAGCGCCGCTGCCCCAGGCAGACGTTGACCGCCAGCCGGTGGAGCCAGGTGGAGAAGGCGCTCTTCCCCTCGAACTGCCCCAGCTTCTCCCACGCCCGGACGAACACGTCCTGCGTGAGCTCCTCCGCCTTCGCCGAGTCCGCGCTGATGCGCAGGCAGAGCGCGTAGATGCGGTTCTGGTTCTCGCGGTACAGCTGCTCGAAGGCGGCGACGTCGCCCCCCTGCGCGCGGCGGACCACCTCCGCCGCGGCGCCGGGAGGTCCGGATTCAACCAGCATCGTCGCCATCGTTTCCGACCGGGTGAAGGAGCCCCTCCCAACCGACGTGCCTCTGATGCGCCCTGCGCCCAGAGGGTTTGAACGCCGGTCGCGGAGACATGCGCCGCCCGGTCGCGGAGCGCGTGCTCGGGGGGAAGGTGAAGGACCGCGGGGACATCGGGGGATGCGGATGATTCGGGGATGATTTGCGGAAGATCGAAAGATGGGGATTCGATCGGGGAGACGCGAGGATGTTGATCGCGGAGCCGGAGGATTCGCGCCCTGGATCGCGACGATGGATCGCCGATCCGTTGCCGTCGAGCGGTCACTCCAGGACCGGATACGCGGAAGCTGCCTCTTCACGATCGGCGGCGGAGGTGACGGCTGAGGGCGAAGGGCTTCGGCGCGCGCCCGCGGCACCCTCACCCCTCGCGCGATGGTCCGCGAAAACTGCCTCGCGGACGCATTACGCTTTCCCCTCTCCCGATAACGGGAGAGGGGAACACCTTGGCGCTTCGCGCTCTGGCTCGATCGCGCGTCGAGCCTTTTGCTGCGTGCGCCGATGCCTGTCGTCGCCCACCCTCTCCCGCGGTTCGGGAGAGGGCCGTTCGCGCCTCGCGAGCGCCGACACGCGGTGTCGTGCCGAGCGGGGCGCGGACGGGGTGAGGGCCGTCCGGGCGCGCGCGGAGCCGTCAGTCCCCCGCCAGCGCGATCGCCGGATCGCCCGCGCGAGCCGCGGTGGGGGCGAGGGGGCGGGACCAGAGGACGCGGCGCACGCGCCAGAAGAGGAGCGCGCCGACCACGGCCAGCGACACCACCAGCCCCGTCCAGATCCCCGACTCGCGCAGCGGCGTGTGGAAGCCCAGGTAGTAGCCCACCGGGATGCCGATCATCCAGTATCCCAGGACCGTGATGGCCATCGGCACGCGCGTGTCGGCGGCGCCGCGGAGGATGCAGAGGCCGGCCACCTGGGCGCCGTCGAAGATCTGGAAGAGCGCCGCCACGAACAGGAGCGACGTCCCGAAACCCACGATCCCCGGATCGCTGGTGTAGATGCCGATCAACTGCCGCGGCACCGCCAGGAAGAGGAGGGCGCAGAGCCCCATGAAGAGGAGCGCCACCAGGTAGGTGGCCCCCGCCGCCCGCCGCACCGCGCGCTCCCGCCCCGCGCCGATGTGCTGGCCCACGCGGATGGAGCCGGCCAGCGAGGCGCCCATCGCCACCATGAAGGTGGTGGACACCAGGTTGAGGGCCACCTGGTGCGCGGCCATCTCCACCGGCCCCAGCCACCCCATCATCAGCGCCGCCATCGAGAAGCACCCGATCTCCGCCCCCAGGCTGGCGCCCACCGGAAGGCCGATGGCGACGATGCGCCGCATCCGCTCCCACGCCGGCCGCAGCGACACGCGGCCGAACGGCGTCAGGTCGGCGCGCGAAGCCACGTACGCGATCATCCCGGCCAGGATCGCCCAGCGGACCACCGTGGTGGCGATCCCCGACCCCACCACCCCCATCGGCCGGACGACGCCCTCGACGCCCCAGATCAGGATCCAGTTCAACGCCACGTTCACCGCGACGCCCACGAAGTTGAGCACCATGGCGACACGGGTGATCCCCATCCCGTCCAGGTACTGCCGAAAGGCGGTGAAGAGCATGGTGGCCAGCACGCCCGGCGCGAGCACCACCAGGAACCTGCCCGCGATCTCCGCCACCGCCGGCGGCTGCCCCAGCAGGTCCGCGAAGCTCCCGCCCGCGGCGGAGAGCGCGGCCACGGGGATGGCGAAGAGGGCGGCCACCCACAGCCCCTGCACCAGCACGCGCCGGGTCTCGTCGCGGTCGCCGGCGCCGTACGCCTGGCTGACCAGCGGGCTCATCCCCATCACCGTGCCCATGCAGAGCATCAGCGCGAAGATGTGCACGGAGACGCCCACCCCGGCCGCGGCCAGCGCCTCGGCGCCCAGCGGGGCCACCATGATGGTGTCGGTGACGTTCATCGCCACGCCGCCCAGCTGGCTGACGATGATGGGGCCGGCCAGCCGCAGCAGCTCGCGCGCCTCGTGCGCGAAGAGCCGCGCGCGGCGGCGGCGTCCCGGAAGGGGAACGCGGCGCGCGGCCCCGGTCCCGGGCCGCGCGCCGTCCAGGTTCAAGCGCGCCATGAAAAGATCATCCCCCGGACGGGCACGGCGGTCCGCGCGCGTCCGGAAATTCCGTCGTCGAGGAAAAAGAAGAAGAGCCTCGCGATCCGCGAGGCCCTTCCGAAAAAGGCCGCCGGTGTCACGCGCGCGGTGCCGCCGTCAGTTGCGCTCCTGCGTGTACTGCGCGCTGCGCACCGTGAGCACCCGGGGATCTTCCGCCGAGATCAGCGCCTCCGCGAAGTCCTGGCGCTCCTCCAGCAGGTTCAGCCGCCCGTCGATGGAGGTGAGCAGCTCGCGGATGCGGGCCGCGTCGTTGGGATCGGCGCTGGCGGCGCGCAGCTTCTGCGCCGTCATCACCTCCAGGAGCGAGCCCAGCCGCTTGGTGATGGGCCGAAAGATCAGGACGCCGCCGGTGGTGAGGATGGCGGTGACCATGACGACCATGGGGCCGATTGCGGGATCCATCAGGGCTCCTTCCGATTTCAGTGCAGCTGGATAAGGGCCGGCGGCTCCGGCCCGGGCGTCTACGCCGCGATGCGGACGGCGGTTTCAGACCGCCGGCGCGTCCCGCTCCACCGGGGGCCGGGCGCGGATCTCCGTCTTCTTCCGCTTCTTCTGGAGGAGCGGGAGGCGGAACGCCATGAGCACGGCGAAGACGGCGGCGTAGACCAGGGGCTCGCGGAGGTCCTTCTTGACCGCCCACAGGAAGTGGATCACGCCGAGCCCCGCCGCAAGATAAACGAGGCGGTGGAGTTTCTGCCAGCCTTTTCCCAGCCGGCGTATCCAGCCCTTGGTGGAAGTGACCGCCAGCGCGGCCAGGATGAGCAGCGCCGCGAAGCCCGCCGTCACGTACGGATGCTCGACCACGTCCTCCACGATGAGCCCCCACGAGAACGTGTGGTCGAAGAGGTAGATCAGGAAGTGGAGGCAGGCGTAGAAGAACGCGAACAGCCCCAGCGGCCGCCGCGCGGCGATGACGCCGTTCCACCCGCTCAGCCGCCGCACGGGCGAAACGGCGAGGGTGACCATCAGCAGGATGATCACCGCCTTTCCCGTCCGGTCCGTGACGTCTTCCAGCGGATTGGCGGAGATCGTCCCCGTCACGACGGCGACGACGACGAGCGCCAGCGGCCAGAGCCCGCCGATCCAGACGGCGGGCTTGACGAGGCGGTTGAGGATGCGCTCGGCGCGAGGAGACGGGCGAAAAGCCAAAAGATCGTCCTTAGTCCTTAGTGCTCAGTCCCTGGTGAAAGTCCCGGCAGTTAAGGACCAAGCACTAAGGACTAAGCACTTTCTGTTTCAGTAGTTGCGCCGCAGATCCATCCCCGCGTACATCGACGCCACCTGGTCCGCGTAGCCGTTGAACGGCAGCGTCGCGCGCCTGCGGAACAGCTCGCCGATGCGGCGCTCGTTCGCCTGGCTCCAGCGCGGGTGGTCCACCCGCGGGTTCACGTTGGCGTAGAAGCCGTATTCGCCGGGCGCCGACACGTTCCAGGTGTTGCGCGGCTGGCGGTCGGTGAAGCGGATGCGCACGATGGACTTGATGGATTTGAAGCCGTACTTCCACGGCACCACCAGCCGCAGCGGCGCGCCGTTCTGCGCCGGCAGGGGCTTGCCGTAGATCCCCGTCGCCAGCAGCGCCAGCGGGTGCATGGCCTCGTCCATCCGCAGCCCCTCCAGGTACGGCCAGTCCAGCACGGCGCGGCGCTGGCCGGGCATCTGGTTGGGGTCCAGGAGCGTGGTGAACTCCACGAAGCGCGCGGAGGGGAGCGGCTCGGCGCGGCGCAGGACGTCGCGCAGCGGGATGCCGTTCCAGGGCACCACCATCGACCACGCCTCCACGCAGCGCAGCCGGTAGGTGCGGTCCTGGATGCGGTGCGGCCGGATCAGGTCGTCGAAGTTGTAGCGCGCCGGCTTGCGGCAGAGCCCGTCCATCACCACGGTCCACGGCCGCGTGCGCAGCGAGCGCGGAGCCAGCCGCGCCGGCTCCTCCTTGTCGGTGCCGAACTCGTAGAAGTTGTTGTAGGTGGTGATCTGCTCCCAGGTGTTCGGCTTGTCCGGCTGCGCGTCGTCGTCGCCGTCCTGGCAGGCGGCGAGCGCGGGGACGCCCGACAGCGCCACCGCCCCCGCGGCGGCCAGCCACTGGCGGCGGCTCAGGTAGACCTTCTCGTCCGTGATCTCGGACGACGGGATGTCGTCGGGCTTGCGGATCAGCATCGCTACTCCCTGGGGCAAAGGCTTTCGGCGGCGCGGGTTGTAGTCCGCCGGCCTCCGAGTGTTCCGGTCGTCGCTCGCTCGTCGTCCGCCCGTGGCGCGGATCACATCAAGACCAATCCGCATTCCCCGCGCCGGGTTCCCAAACGTCGCGCGTAGCAGAGGATACGACAACGGCGCCACCGGTGGATTGGAATCGCCCGATCGCGCCGTCCGATGATCGTCATCCGCCGATCACGATCTCCCGGAACGAGGCGGGGCGCGGGATCTCTCCCGCGCCCCTTCGATCATCCGTTGTCGATCGATCCCGCTCGATCGTGCGCCGTTACGCGGCGAGGCGCGTGGTGTGGGCCAGCGCCTGGAGGCGGGCGACGCGCTCCTCGGTGGGCGGGTGGGTGGAGAAGAGCCTGGCCACGCCGCCGCCGTGCGCGGCCAGCGGGTTCACCTGGGCCAGCGGCGCCGCCGAGGGGGCCACGTGCATGGGGATGCGCTGGGCGCCCATCTCCAGCTTGCGCAGCGCGTTGGCCAGCGAGACCGGCCGGCCGCAGATCTCGGCGCCCACGGCGTCCGCCTTGAACTCGCGCTGGCGGCTGACGGCCATCTGGATCAGCATGGCGGCGACCGGCGCCAGGATCATCATCAGGATGGCCGCCACCGGGCTGGTCCCCTCGTCGTCGTCGGAGGCGGCGAAGAAGAAGCCGAACTGGGCGATGCTGGTGATGGCGCCGGCCAGCGTGGCCGCCACCGTCTGCAGCAGCATGTCGCGGTTCCGGATGTGCGCCAGCTCGTGCGCGATCACGCCCTCCAGCTCGTCGCGCGACACCAGCTGCAGGATCCCCTCGGTGACGCAGACCACGGAGTGCTCCGGGTTGCGGCCGGTGGCGAAGGCGTTGGGCTGCGCCTGCGGGGCGATGGCGACGGTCGGCATTGGCAGGCCGGCGCGCTGGCGCAGGCGGTCCACCATGGCGTACAGCTCCGGCGCCTCGGCCTGCGTGACCACGCGGGCGCCGTACATCCGCAGCACCATCCTGGCCGACGCGAAGTACATGAAGAAGTTCATCCCCGCGGCGAACACGAGGGCGATCACCAGCCCGCTCTGGCCTCCGAAGACGCTGCCGAGCGCGCCCAGCAGCGCCGTCATCCCGGCCATCAGCAGAAAGACCTTGAGGTTGTTCATCGTCCTTGCGCTCCGTTGCTCCTGTTGTCTCCGCGGCTCCCACGGGAGGAGCGCGGCGCTGTTTCGCTAACCCGTTGCCGTCCAACCGGTTCCGGCAACGCCCGTATCCGAATCGTCGCCTAATCTGGGGCTCGGATCGCGGCGCAGGGCAAAACAAAACGAGACCCCTACGGCACGCGATCGTGTCGTAGTGGTCTCGCCGAGGCTTCTGGATCTGCCTCCCGGCGGCCGGGAGCGCTCGTGGCGCTCCGTCTTGACGGCCGCAGCGGGGCCGGCGCTTCGCCGGCTGGCTACTCCCCACAGGTGATTCTGACGATCGACAAATATGCCTGGATGAGAGCGTATGTCAATGCCCCGAGCCGCCTTACGCCTTGAGCGGGCAGCACGGAGGAGCGAAGGATTCGGATCGCCCTCGCGCGCCGCCCTTGCATCGCGCGAGCAGAGACACGCAACCTTCGGCGCGGCAGGGACGTAGGGCGCCGCGCGGACGGCCATCGCCCGCTCCGAATCTTCTGGTCCACCGGTTCGGCCACGTTCCCCCAGCCCCGACCGCAATGAGCACGGAATCCGCCACCCTCCCGGTCCCCGCCGCCGGCGCGCAGCTCCCCGCCGGGGCGACGCCGTTTCCGCGGCTGCCGGTGACGCTGCAGCCGGACCCCAGGCTGCTCACCTACTACATGCTCAGCTCGCTGGTGGCCGGGCCGGGCTTTCCCATCCTGATGGTGTACCTGTACTTCCGCTACCACACCCTGCGCTACGTGGTGGAGGAGGAGGGGATCACCATGCGCTGGGGGATCCTGTTCCGGCGCGAGGTGTCGCTGACCTACGCGCGCATCCAGGACATCCACCTCAACAGCAACTTCGTGGAGCGCTGGCTGGGGCTGGCGAAGGTGCAGGTGCAGACGGCCAGCGGAAGCTCGACGGCGGAGATGACGGTGGAGGGGCTCCCGCAGTTCGAGGCCATCCGCGACTTCCTGTACTCGCGGATGCGCGGCGCGCGCGACCGGGCCGCCGTCCCCGGCGCGGGCGCGGCGGCGGAGCTGGCGGGCGCCCCCGCGCGCGAGCTGACGGAGGTGCTGCGCGAGATCGCCGCCGAGGTGCGCGAGCTGCGCCGGGCGCTGCCGGCTCCCCGCCGGACGGAGGAGGGCGGCCATGTTTGAGGCGATCAAGGCGTGGGTGCTGCGCTTCCTGCGCGTCCCCGCGGAGCCCACCGCGCCCGAGGGCGGGCGGGTGATCCGCGTCTTCCGCGCGGGGCCGATGTACTTCCGGTACAAGCTGGCGTTCTGGGCGCTCCGGCAGCTGGCGACGGCGGTGGGCCTGGTGGGCGGCCTTCTCTTCGTGGCGATGCTGCGGCGGGAGATCCCGTATCCGGCGGTGGACCTGATCCTGGCGCTGGTGGAGGGGTTCGCGTGGGCGGCGTTCCTGGCGCAGCTCCCGTTCAGCTTCGCGGTGCTGCGGCTGGACTACGAGATGCGCTGGTACATCCTCTCCGACCGCAGCCTGCGCATCCGCGAGGGGATCCTGTCGGTGCGCGAGAAGACGCTCACCTTCGCCAACATCCAGCAGGTCTCCATCCAGCAGAACCCGCTGCAGCGGCTGCTGGGGCTGGCCGACGTGCGGGTGGCCACGGCGGGCGGCGGCTCCGGCGGGCCGCACGGCCAGGGCGTGGGCGAGTCGATGCACGAGGCCTTCTTCCGCGGCGTGGACAACGCCGACGAGATCCGCGGCGTGATCGCCGAGCGCGTCCGCCTGCACCGCGACACCGGGTTGGGCGATCCGGACGAGCCCGAGCCGCTCGCCCCCGCCGCCGCCGAGCCCCAGGTGCTCGCCGCCGCGCACGAGCTCCACCGCGAGATCCGCGAGCTGCGCCGCGCCTTCGCATCCGCGCCGGCGGCCTGAGCCTCCGCCGGTCCCCATCGATCGCCACACCGCCCGCCGGACTCGCGATTGCAGGTCCGGCGGGCGGCTATTTGCATCTCCCCGCGACGAACGAACGACGCGGGATCGGGGGATGATGGTTGTCGATCCGCGTCGAGGGCCACGAATCGAGCGGAGCGGCGGATGGGGGAGAGGGTGGGGCGGCTTTTCGTCGGGGTGGCGATCAGCGACGAGGTGCGCGACGGGCTGGGGGAGTACCTGCGCGCCACCTTCGGGGACCGGGTGCCGGGGCGGGCGGTGGCGCCGGCGGCGTGGCACCTGACGCTGCGCTTCCTGGGTGATACGGACGCGGAGCAGCATCGGCGGATGGCGGAGGGGCTGCGGGCGATGGCGGGAGCGCCGGGGTTCGACCTCTCGTTCGGCGGGCTGGGGGCGTTTCCGCGCGGGGCGAGGGCGTCGGTGCTGTGGGTGGGGGTGGAGGAGGGCGCGCGGGAGCTGCGCGCGCTGGCGGCCGGCGCGGAGGAGGCGGCGCGGCGGGCGGGGTTCGCGGCGGAGGAGAAGCCGTTCTCGCCGCACCTCACCATCAGCCGCGTAAACCCACCGCGCGATCTGCGCAGCGAGATCGCGGCCGCGCCGCCGTTCGGGGCGCGGATGCGCGTGGAATCGTTCGTCCTCTTCCGCAGCCACCTGGGCGGCGGCCCGGCGCGCTACGAACGGATGGAGGAGTTTCCGCTCGGCTGACGCGGCGCCGGAATCGGATCAGTCTCATACCGCACTCCGCATTGAACCGCGGCCCCAGAGATTGTCGTCCTGAGGCCGGCCACGCTGAAACCGATACCGGCGCAAGCTTCCGCGGCCCGAAGGATCTATCGCCGGCATCACGACGGAGTGGAGGCCTAAGCTATCGATCCTTCAGTCGCTCTGGCTCCATCAGGATGACAATCCAGAGCTCAACCCGGATGCACGACTCGCCGGGATTCTCGTATCACTCTCTGAATGGAATCTCCCGGAATGAAGACCTACTCGGAGCAGGAGATCGCGGTGCGCATCGCGGATGGGCTGGGGGCGTGGACGCACGAGGACGGGAAGCTGGTGCGCACCTTCGAGACGGGCGCGTGGCAGCGGACGCTGCTGCTGGCGAACGCCATCGGCTTCGTCGGCGAGGCGGCGTGGCATCATCCCGACCTCCTCCTCACCTTCCCGCGCCTCAAGGTGATGCTGACCACGCACGACGCGGGCGGGATCACCGACCGCGACTTCGAGCTGGCGCGCAGGATCGAGGAGGTGGCCACGTGGCAGCCCTCCGGCGGCGCGCTGACGGGGCCGGAGGAGCCGTGGTTCCGGTAGGCACGCCTGCTGGTACGGAAATCTCAGGTGCGCCCGGGCTCCAGACGAACGCAACAGATTGAGGAGGGCGGGATGCAGCTCGAGGGGAAGGTGGCGCTGATCACGGGCGCCGGGGAGGGGATCGGCCGGGCGGCGGCGCTGCTGCTGGCGAAGGAGGGGGCCCGAATCGGCGCGCTGGGGCGCCATCGCGAGGACCTGGACAAGCTGGTGGGGGAGATCGAGAAGGCGGGCGGCCAGGCGACGACCCTGCTGGCCGACATCTCCAAGGTGGACGAGGTGAAGGCGGCGATCGACCAGCTGGTGAAGGAATACGGGCGGCTGGACGTGGTCTTCGCCAACGCGGGCGTCAACGGCGTCTGGGCGCCGCTGGAGAAGCTGGAGCCGGAGGAGTGGGAGCAGACCATCGCCATCAACCTCACCGGCACCTTTTTGACGGTGAAGTACGCCGTGCCGCACCTGAAGAAGCAGGGCGGCGGATCGATCATCGTCACCTCGTCGGTGAACGGGACGCGGATGTTCAGCAACACGGGGGCGTCGGCGTACGCCACCTCCAAGGCGGGGCAGGTGGCGTTCACGCAGATGATCGCGCTGGAGCTGGCGCCGTTCAAGGTGCGGGCGAACGTGATCTGCCCGGGCGCCATCGAGAGCAACATCGACGACAACACCGAGAAGCGCGACCTGGGGAAGGCGGAGACGCCGGTGGAGTTCCCCGAGGGGCAGGTGCCGCTCACCCACGGCAAGCCGGGGACGGCCGAGCAGGTGGCACAGCTGGTGCTCTTCCTGGCCTCCGACGCATCGAGCCACGTAACGGGGACGCCGATCTGGATCGACGGCGCGCAGTCGCTCCTGCAGGGATGACCGCCCACGCGCGAACGGGGTATGCAGATGACATCTGAGTCCACTCCCGGCGGCCCGATCGTTCCCGACCGCGGCGTCGGCGAGCACGGCGACCTGCCGGACTCCGCGCGGCCCGGCGGACCGTCGGAGCACGACCACGCGGAGGCGGAGGTGGACGAGGCGTCGGAGGAGTCGTTCCCCGCGAGCGATCCGCCGTCGTTCACGCCGTCGCATCCGGGCTCGCCCCGGCACGACGGCCAGACGGGATAGAAGGAGGCAGAGGGTGAAGATCACGCTTCTTTCGGACGAGCGCATCCGCCTGGACGGGCGCGCCGGGCCGATGACGATCGAGGCGGAATCGGCGGAGACGACGTACTCGCCGTTCCACATGCTGGCCAGCAGCCTGGCGACGTGCACCCTCTCGGTGCTGCACAGCTGGGCCACCAACGCCAAGGTCCCCGCGGACGACCTGGCCATCGAGGTGGGGTGGACCTTCGCGGAGGACCCGCACCGCGTGGGGACCATGGAGGTGGACCTGCAGTGGCCCTCGCTCCCGGAGAACCGGCGCGCGGCGGCGCAGCGGGTGGCGGAGCTGTGCACGGTCAAGGTGACGCTCAAGCACCCGCCCGAGGTGACCACCGCGGTGCGCGGGGCGGAGGCGCCGGCCCCGGCGGGTGCCGCATGAGCGAGACCTTTCCGGTGGTCCGCTTCATCTTCGGGGGCCAGGAGTCCACCTCCGCCGGGATGGGGCGCCCGTGGACGGTGGTGTACGACGGCCAGTGCAAGGTGTGCGGCCGCCTGGTGAAGCTGCTGCGCAAGTGGGACCGGGAGAAGGAGATCGAGGTGATCCCCTTCCAGAACACCACCGTGCTCGACCGCTTCCCCTGGATCCCCGCGGAGTCGTACGCGGAGGCCATGCAGCTGATCGGCGCGGGGGGGCGGACGTGGCAGGGCGGGGAGGCCATCGAGCAGCTGCTCAAGATCCTCCCGGGCGGGATCGTCTTCGGGTGGACGTTCAAGCTCCCGTACTTCGGGGAGGGGTTCAACCGCTTCTACCGCTGGTTCGCGCGCAACCGCTACAAGTTCGGCTGCGGCGAGCACTGCGCCATGCGCCCGCAGAAGCTGGACTTCAAGGACCAGGAAGCCGCGTAGCGGCGATCCGGACCGATGCGGACGACGCAGCCCCGGCCGATGGACTCGGCCGGGGCTGTCGTCTGATCGGGATCGGCTGATCAGCGCTTGATATCACGCCGGATCCGACTGATCCGTTGCCGTTCAGCCGTCATTCTGAGGGCCGCCGCGTCGATCTTGCCTCCGCGCGACCGCCCGCAGGCCCGTAGAATCCAGCCTGCCAGCGAGAGGCCCGGGCGCGGCAGCGACGAGACAGCCTGCCCTCGGAACCGCCGGTGCGGCGAAGGGACCGCGGCCAGAGCGCGGTTCCACGGAATACGCGCGCCCCGCAGTCCTTGCGGCCGAAATGGTGTCGCCGCTGCCGCGCCCGTGCCTCGCTGCTGCCTCGGCTAGATTCTCACGGCCCTGCCGTCATTCGTGGATCGTCCAGTCATGCGCGGCCGGGCCTCGGAATGACAGCTAAACGGCTACGGATGATTGGGATGGGATGATTGTGACCCTCCGTCCATCTACCGCCGGCTGCCGGCCTCGATCTCCCGCTGCGCCTCGGCCAGGGCGGCGGTGGCGGCGTCGAAGCGGCGGGCGAGGTCGGCGATCTCGGCTTCGGCCAGGGTGCGGTCGCTGGCGCGGACGGCCTCGGTGATGGAGGGGAGGAGGACGGTGGAGTAGCCGTTGTTCTCGTCGGCCGCGTAGATCAGGGCGCGGTACCACGGTCGCGTGCGCAGCCCCTGCGGACGGGTGAGGGCGCGCTCCACGCGCAGGAGCGCGCGATTGGCGGCGTCGCGGCGGCGCGGCTCGATGGCGCCGCGCGCCAGGGCGGCGTCGCGCGTGCGGGCGAGGCCGCGCGCGGCGGCGTCCATCCGCTCGATGGCGGAGCGCAGCGCGCCGGCGGGGGCCGCGTCCCACCCCTTCGCCCGGAGCGCGTCCTCCACGCCGGGGACGTAGCCGCGCACGGTGCGCGCGAACTCGGCGTAGTCGTACGGGAGGATCTCGGCGTTGGCCAGCCGCAGCATCATCGCCGCGCCCACGGAGGCCGACGCGGAGTGGTACTCGAAGCGCGGGTCGCCGAAGCGGGTGATCCAGTCGTACGAGTCGTACTGCGAGTGGTAGACGCCGTACGGGCCGCCGAATCCCCAGTCCGCGTGCGGGATCCCCAGGTGGTTGTAGAACCCGGCGAAGTCCGATCCGCCGCCGGGATCGCCCATCGCCGGCTCCAGTGAGTCGGCCACGTCGGCGGTGCGGCGCCACGCCTCGTAGACGCTCCCGCCGCCGCCGGGGTTCGGCACCCCGCGCGCCACGTCGCGCAGCAGCCCACGGAGCGAGGGCGATCCCCCGCCGCCGAAGTTGGGGCCGGAGGCGGAGACGTCCTGGTTGAGGTACGCCACGCCCCCGCGGAACAGCCGCGCCGAATCTTCCTCCACGTACTCCGTGGAGCCGAGCAGCCCCCACTCCTCCGCGTCCCAGGTGGCGAAGACCAGCGTCCGCCGCGGGCGATGGCCGGCGCGCACCTGCTCCATCACGGCGCGCGCGGCCTCCAGCACGCTCACGGTGCCGCTCACGTTGTCCACCGCCCCCGGCCCCCACGCGTCGCGGTGCGCGCCGATGACCACCACCTCGTCCGGAAGCTCGCTCCCGCGGATGGTGCCCAGCGTGTTCCAGATCTCCTTGATGGGCGCCGTCGCCGCGTCCGTCTCCACGCGGACGCGGGCCACCACGGGGCCGGGGCCCACGTGGTAGCGGAAGGGGAGGCCGCCCTGCCAGGCGGCGGGGATGGGCGTCCCGCGCACGCCGCGCAGCAGCTCGGCCGCGTTGCCGTAGGCGATGGGGACCACGGGGATGCGCGGCACGGGCATGCTGTCCGCCGGGACGCGCCGCGCGCTGCGGGTGGACGGGTAGCCGGGGGTGGACGGGTCGCCCGCGCCGTTCAGGACGCTGCCGCGCTGGACGGCCGTGGCGGGGCGCATGGGGCCCTCGGGATAGACGTCGCCCACCATGTAGCCGTCGTCGCGCGGATCGCTGTAGAGGAGGAGCGCCACGGCGCCGTTCCGCTCCGCCTCGCGCGCCTTGATCCCCCGGAACGACCGCCCGTAGCGCGCGACGGCGATCTTGCCGCGCACGGAGACGCCGAGCGAGTCCAGCTTCGCGTAGTCCTCGATCAGCCCGTAGTTGACGTAGACCACCTCGCCGCTCACGTCGCCGGGCGCGCTGTAGCCGTTCACCGTGGGGTACTGCGGGAGCGCGGAGGTGGGATCCTGCGCGATCGGCCCCTCCGCCAGCGGGAGCTCCACGGGCTCGGGGGAGACGCGCCAGGCGCGCACCGCGGTGGCGTGCGGCATGTAGACGGAGTAGGCGCGCACCTCCGTCTCCAGCCCCAGCCGCCGCATCTGCTCGATGACGTAGTCGCGGGTGCGCGCCTGCCCCGGCGCGCCGGCCACGTGCGTCTGGTCCGAGAGCGCCTTCGACAGCTCCTGCGCCCGCGCGGGCGACACGGCGCGCGCGACGGCGGCCTCCACCCGCCGCTGCTCCGCCCCGCCGCCGGCGGTGTAGCCGGGGACCGGCTGCTGGGCCGTCTGCGCGGAGAGGATGGATGCGGACGCGAGGAGCGCGAGCGGGAGATAGCGAGCGAGCACGGCGGTCCTCCGGCGGAGGGGCGGGGGAGATTCGGGACGCGGGCAAGCTACATCCGTGCTGCGGATCGTGCGAGGCGGGGGCGATTGGAATCGCGCGATCCAGATTCTTGCGCTTTGGGATCGGCGCGTGCATCTTGGCGCGCCTGCATTTTCCGTCCGGCTCCCCGCCGGGTGGCTGCGGACGTCCCACCATCGTTCATCTCCCTTCCATTGGATCCCCCCGGAGACTCGCAAATGAGGAATACGTATGCCTTTCTGCTGCCGCTGATGCTGGCGGCGGGCTCGCTCGGCGCGCAGGAGCAGCAGCAGGAGCTCGATCCCGAGGCGTTCAACGCCTCGCTCAAGTACCAGAGCGGCACCGTCTCCCTCAAGAACGGGTTGGCCACGCTCAACCTCCCCGCGGGCTACCGCTACCTCGATCCCGACCAGGCGCAGCGCCTCCTGGTGGAGGGGTGGGGGAACCCGCCGGGCGACAAGCCGCTGGGGATGATCGTCCCCGCCGCCATCAACCCCATGACGGACGAGGGGTGGGGCGTGATCATCACCTACGTGGAGGACGGCTACGTCAAGGACGGCGACGCGGCCAAGATCAACTACGACGAGCTGCTCACGGAGATGCAGACGGCCACGCGCGAAGGAAACGCCGAACGCGTGCAGGCCGGCTATTCGCCGATGGAGCTGGTGGGATGGGCCGAGCGCCCGCACTACGACGCCGCCGCGCACAAGCTGTACTGGGCGCGCGAGCTGAAGGTGGACACCTTCTCCACGCACACGCTCAACTACGACGTGCGCGTCCTGGGCCGCCAGGGCGTGCTCTCGCTGAACGCCATCGCGGGGATGCAGCAGCTCCCGACGGTGCAGCGCGACATGCAGGGCGTGCTGAACTTCGTGGAGTTCAACGAGGGGAACCGCTACGCCGACTTCAGCGACGGCGACAAGGTGGCGGCCTACGGCATCGGCGCGCTGATCGCCGGGAAGGTGGCGGTCAAGGCGGGGCTCTTCAAGATCATCCTCGGCGCGCTGATCGCCGCCAAGAAGCTGGTCATCGTCGGGCTGGCGGCCGTCGGCGCCTTCATCAAGCGCCTGCTCGGCGGAAAGAAGGAAGAGCCCCGCGTCGCGGGATGACGATCACCGGCGGATGCGATCGACGGATGGTGACCGACGGATGATGGTCGTCGGCTGATGATCGACGGATGACGATCGACGGACGACGATCGGCGGCTGATGATCATCGGATGATGGTCATCGATGAAAACGAGAAGGGGTGCGCGGACGGCTGCGCACCCCTTCTCGTTTTCCCGATCTCCCGATGACCGATCAGGCGCCGGTCTGCAGCGCCACCTCTTCCTCGCGCGGCTTGCGCTTCGTCAGCCAGGACATGAGGAAGCAGGCGAGGATCTGCAGCCCGAACACCGCCGCCAGCCCGATGGCCGGGTCCGCCTCCAGGCCCACGACGCGCACCGCGCAGAGCGTCGCCAGGACGGAGCCCACCACGCCGAAGCTGTAGCGGCCGCGCCGGCCCGTCAGCCGGTGGACGGCGAGCGGGGTCATCAGCAGCGTCGCGGCGCCGCCGGCGTAGAGGAGGCGGTCGCGGTCCTCCGCCACTCCGTAGATCGCCACCGCCCACGCGCCCACGAAGAGGGTGAGCGCCACGGCGGTGACGGTGAAGTCCCAGAGCGCGCGGAAGAAGCCCCGCATGGTCGCCGGGCGCCTCGCCGGCGGGATCATGGGCGCCGGCTGGTCGTGCGCGCCGACCGGGAGCGGCGGCGCCTGCCGGGGGAAGGGGACGGACGTCGCCGCGCTCGCATGCGCGACCGCGCGCGGGCGCACGGGATCGGGCGCGAGCTGCGTCTCGTCGCCGCCGCCGCCCACGCCGGCGTGGACGGGGCGCGCGAGCGGGGTGGGGGTGCCGCGGGTGGGGGCGCTCCAGAGGCGCGTCGCTTCGTCGCGGCTCGGCACGGGAGCGGGGCGCGGGGCCGTGCTCCCGGCGCGCGCCGGCATCACCCCGCCGAGCGCCTCCGCCACCTCCGCCGCGTCGCGGAAGCGGTCGAGGGGGCGCCAGGAGAGCCCGCGGACCAGCACCTCGTGCGTCAGGTCGTCCAGCGCGGGGGCGCGCTCGCGCAGCGCCCGCATGGACTCCGCCAGCTCCTCCTGCACCCGCCCGGGATCCGCCGAGGTGAAGGCGCGGCGTCCGGTGACCAGGTGGTAGCCCACGGCGGAGAGGGAGAAGACGTCGGAGGCGGGGGTGATCCCGTCGTCGCCGCGCAGCTGCTCGGGGGAGGCGTAGGCCGGGGAGAAGGGGGAGCGACCGTACTGCGTCAGGTGCGTGACGGTGCCGTCGTCCGCCTCCAGCTGCGCGATCCCGAAGTCCAGCACCTTCACCCGCACGTCGCCGCGCTCGTCGTCCACTTCCAGGAAGAGGTTTCCGGGCTTCACGTCGCGGTGCACCATCCCCGCGCGGTGGCCGGCGGAAAGGCCGCGCGCCGACTGGCGGAGGATGGCCACGGCGGTGGGGAGCGGGGGCGCGCCGGTGCGCACCAGCCGCGCGGCCAGGTCCTCGCCGCGCAGCAGCTCCATCACCAGGAAGTCCAGGTCCAGCTCCGGGTCGGTGCCGAAGTCGTGCACCTGCACCACGTTGGCGTGGTGCAGCGCGGCCGCCGCCCGCGCCTCGCGGTGGAAGCGCGCGCGCAGGCGGTCGTGCTCCGCCGGGTCGGTGGTGGAGGTGCCGATCACCTTGACGGCCACGGGGCGCGACAGGCGCTCGTCCACGCCGCGGTAGACGGCGCCCATCCCGCCGCGGCCCACGACGGCCTCGATCAGGTAGCGGCCCCCGAGGGTGCGGCCGGCCAGCAGTCCAGCGATTCCATACATCGTCGCCGTCATCCCTTCGCGCTTGCGCGGCCGAAATCCTTGCGTGTGCCCGAGTTGGGGCGCGTGACTACGGCGCGCCCGCGCCGTCGGTTTCGGGGGCGCCGGCTCAGTCCGCGGGCGGCGGCACGGGGCGCCGGAGGTCGAACTCCACGCGGAAGCGGCGGTCCGTCCCGCGCCGCGTCAGCTCGTAGGCGAAGGTCTTCCCCGGATCGACCTCCAGCGCCCACACGTTCGTGGCGGCGGCGGGAAGGAGCGTCGCGGTGAACGAGTCCGCCGGGAACTCCTGCCGCCTGGCCGAGCCGGGGGCGCGCGTGTCGCCGCCGTACCGCGAGACGCGGTCCTCGGTCCCGTCCTCGTGCCGGTGGTCGTGCTTCAGCCGCAGCCCGCCGCTCACCCGCGTCACCACCCACGTCCGCGACGCGTCGGGCCCGATGACGAAGGGGATGCGCACGGTGTCGGCCCCGCAGTCGCGCACGTGCATCACCAGGCGGTTCTGCTGGAACACCGAGTCGCCCGCGCTGGTCCCCTGCGTCATCCGCCCCTCGAACGCCTTTCCGCACAGCTGGCCCAGCCGCTGCCAGAACGCCTGCTGGTCCACCGCCAGCATGGACGGCTGCGGCGGCGGCCCGATGGCGAAGCCGCACGCGGCGAGCGACGCGGCAAGGCAGAACGCGGGGATGCGCAGGCGTGGCGACACGGGACCGGAGCGGCGGAGGGAGAGCGACGGACGGGAGACAGGACGCGAAAGATACCGCGCGTGACGGCAAGATCAAAGATGCGCCGCGGGATCCGGCGATTCGATCGAGGGATGAGGATTGAGGATGAGGATCGAAGAATGAGGATCGACATGCGGGATCGTGGGATGTGGATCGGGATCGGGATCGAGCGATGCGGATCGAGGGGAGCGGGGAGGCGATGCGCCGAGTCCGCGGCTGGATCGCCAAACCGGTTGCCCGCCATCGCGGTCTCGGGATCGCTTCCCGTGCGCTTGAGGCTTCGATGACGATCCCGATCGGCGAATGCGGGCACTCCTGTCAAATCCTCGCGCCTGAATGCCTTAGGTGTAGACAAACGTTTTACATCGTGACGTTCCGGTGGCATCCCGCGTGCATCGGTCCGGGGCCCTGCCGGCGGCGCGGGTGCCGCGGCGGGAGTGGATGGGATCTCACGAGAACGAGGGGGGTGGACGATGTCGATGGATTCGCTGCGGGACCTGTACGTGGAGCAGCTCCGTGACCTGTACAGCGCCGAGAACCAGATTCTCAAGGCGCTTCCGATGATGGCGGAGAAGGCCAGCAACCCCGAGCTGAAGGCCGCCTTCCAGGAGCACGAGCGCGTGACCACCGACCAGGTCAAGCGCCTGGAGGTCATCTTCGACGGGCTGGGCGAGAAGTCCAGCGGCCATCACTGCAAGGGGATGGAGGGCCTTCTCAAGGAGGGCCAGGAGATGATCAAGGAGAAGGGCGACCCGGCCACGCTGGACGCCGGCCTGATCGCCGCCGCGCAGCGGGTGGAGCACTACGAGATCGCCGGCTACGGCTGCGTGCGCACCTACGCCGAGCGCCTGGGCTACACCGACGCCGCCCGCACCCTCCAGCAGACGCTGGACGAGGAGGGGCAGACGGACGAGCGCCTGACCGCGCTGGCCGAGACCATCATCAACCCGCGCGCCGAGGGCGGCGAGGGCGGATATCGGTAACGGCAGTCCTGAGTCCTGAGTCCTGAACGGCACCGACCAGGGCAGGGCGGCGGATTCGATCCAGGATCTCGGGATTCGGGGCGGGGGAACGAGGCGAGGGGCGGCTCCCATGGTCGGGAGCCGCCCCTCGGCGCATGGGTCGGATCCGGCGGCGCGCTACGAGGCGTCCTGGTGCGGGAAGCGGGCGCGGAGGGCGTCCAGCGTCTGCAGGTCGTCGGCCCAGACGGTCTTGAGCACGGGGTGCAGGTCCATGTAGCTGCGGATCCCCTCGACCAGCGCGTCCATGTTGACGCCCTCGAAGTCGGTGGCGAACACCGTCATCCGCGGCTCCGGGCGGTCGTCCTCGGGCTCGGCGACGGGGCCGTTCCCCAGCCACATCACCCGCCCGTCGTCGAACTGGATCCCCAGCTGCTCTCCGTCGGTGGCGTAGCTGACGGCGCCCTCCCACGGCATGATGTCGCGCACCTCGCGGCCGTCGGCGGCGGTGCGGGGGAGGTAGAAGCGGTCGGGGAGGCGGATGGCGCGGACGCTCATGGGCGGGGCGGGGCGCATCGGGTGGGACGGTGGGAGATGATGAAACGGGGCGCCCGTCCGGACGCCCCGCGCACTCAAACCAGGGTCATGGCGGCGTCCCGGCCCAGCGCCGGGGCGGGTGCGGCGTCCGGCGCGTCGGCGTCGGGGTGCAGGCGCTCCAGCTGGGCGCGCACCTCCACGAAGCGCTGGGCCTGCGACACCAGCCCGCGCCGCTCCAGGAAGGCGTTCAGGTGCTGGAGGACGGAGCAGAGCGTCTCGTACCGCTCCTCCACCCGCCGCAGCCGCCGGATCTCGCGCACCAGCCGCAGCGCCGAGTCGGGGTGCAGCGCGGCGATGAAGCGCTGGTCCTCCTCGGCGATCTCGGCGTCGCGCTCCACCACGTACACGTACTCGTCGCCCTCGGGCGGCGCGTGCGCCACCACGCGAGTGCTTTCCCCCGTCTGGAAGTCGAGGATCGTCTGGGCCTCCCACGGCCCCGGCGTGGCGTCGCAGGCCAGCGCCTCGATCTCGAACAGCTCCGGGTCGGACAGGGGAGGTTGCTTCGCCATGATTTCCGGGGACGGAGTGACGCCGCGGGCGCGTTGTGGCGCGAGCCGCCGCGTGCTGGAGGGGAATCGACGGAATGCCGTAAATCGTTCCGGTCCCAATTATTGGAAGGCCGTCACCCCCTCGCAAGCCCTTCGGAACCAATTCGGGCCGCTCCTGTTACCGCCGCCCGCGGCGCGATCGGGAAGACGCGCCGAGTTGACGACTTCGCGCGTAGTCGGCCGGACGTGAGCCGTGCCGCGCCTCGTCCTCCCGATCGCGCCACGTCCCCATCGGGCGAGACAGTTCGTGGCGTGCGTCCGCATCATCCCCGTGGATAAGGGATCATTGACGGAAGATGGTGGCGGATGGATGTTTGATTATCGTCATCAAAGATGGCTCGCTCTTCCCCTCCGGACGCGAGTCGTTCCATCTCCATCCCCCCACGAAGGTTCAAGATGAAGAAGATCCGGCTCGATCCCGAACTGCTGGAAGTGGTTTCGTTCACCACCGCCAACGCCCCGGAGGCGCGGGGGACGGTGAAGGGCGCGCGCACCGGCTACACCTGCTACGAGACGGTCGGGTGGCAGGATACGCTGTGCCTGTACTACGAGCCGTCGTACTGGGAGGAAGACACCTGCCGCTGCGAGCCGGTGCGCGTGACCGAGGAGACGTGCGACACCGCGCCCATCTACCTCACCTGCTGAGGCGGGACACGCGGGCGGGATGACCGGGATCGAGGCCCTTCTTCCGGGATCGGGAGCGGGGCCTCGCCGCGTCGCGCGGGGGGCGGTCGATCGCGGCGCATCGGCTGTATCCGGCGAGGTACGCGGGATGCCATCTCCCGCCCGGTCCGTGCGAGAGTTGAACGATCGTCAGCGAGGAGCCATGCCCAAGACGCGCCTGACCGCCGCATTCCTCCTTTCCGGCCTGCTCGCGCTGGGCGCGTGCGACGCGGCGGGAGAGCACCAGAACGCCGACTCGGTGCAGCCCGACAGCGCCCAGCAGCCCGTCTCCGGCCCCGAGGCCGCCGCCGAGGGCAACCGCATCAGCGGCTCGCCGCCTCCCACCGGGACGGTGAACCCGAACCCGCCCGACAGCAACCCGTCGCCGTCCACGCCCAACGATCCGTCCACCAGCGGCGGCCAGGCGACCGGCGACACCGCGGCGAAGCAGCCGTAGCCGGGGGGATGAAGGTCGCGAGGGCTCCGGCGCGTGGGGCGCCGGAGCCCTCGACCGCTGTCTCCGGCTTCGCTCGGGCCGCGGTGGTTGCGTCCCGGGCGGTGTCGCCGCTGCCGCGCCCGGGCTTCGCTGCTCACTCGGCTGGATTCTCACGGCCCCGCCGTCATTCACGGAGACGCGAGGATCGCTCGGCCGGGCCCCAGAATGACAGCCTGACGGGTGCGAATCAGCCTGATCGGGAATCAGCCAGATCCGATGTCATCCTGATCCGGATCAGCGCACGACGACCGTCTCGCCGTGGCGGAGGATGTGAAGGTCCTCGGGCGGGAGGGCGGCGTCGGCCCAGGCGCGGCGGGTGCGCTTGGGGGGCTCCATGGGGTCCTCGTCGGTGAGGCGGAAGGTGCCCCAGTGCATGGCGAAGAAGGCGCCGGCCCCACCCAGCTCGCGATAGGCGCGCACCGCCTCCTCGGGGTTCATGTGCGCCGGCCGCATGAACCAGCGCGGATCGTACGCGCCCACCGGCATCATCACCGCCGCGAACGGCCCCAGCCTGCGCCCGATCTCCCCGTATCCCCCGAAGTACCCGCTGTCCCCGCCGAAGTAGATCCGCCGCCCGTCCGGGAGCGCCAGCGCGTACGAGGCCCAGAGCCGGTCGTTGAACTCGCGCATCGTCCTGCGCGTCCAGTGCTGCGCCGGCGCGCAGGTGACGCGCGTGGCGCCCGCGCCGCCCTCGATCTCCGTCTCGTCCCACCAGTCCAGCTCCGTCACGTTCTCCACCTTCCGCCCGCCGAACCAGGCGCGGTACCCCAGCGGCGTGATCCACCGCAGCCCGCCGCCGAACCGCTCGCGCAGCCGATCGACCGTCCCTTCGTCCAGGTGGTCGTAGTGGTCGTGCGAGAGGAGGACGGCGTCGATGGGCGGGAGATCGTCGAAGGGGACGCCGGGGGGGACGAAGCGCGCGGGGCCGATCCACTGCGAGGGCGAGGCGCGCCTGCTCCACACGGGATCGGTGAGGAGGTTGAGCCCGCCCGCCTGCACGATGAACGACGCGTGCCCCACCCAGGTGACGCGGATCTCGTCCGCCGGCGCGCGCGGCGCGGCGACGGCGTGCGGGACGACGGGGAGCGCGCCGGGCGCGGGATTGGGCGCCGAGCCATTGCGCATCCGCTCCCACTGCCAGCGCAGCATGTCGCGCGGGCCGCGCGGCTCGTCGCCCGCCTCCATGGGCCAGGGGATGCGGTACTTCCCGTCCGCCGTGTGGTGCGCCGGCCTGGACCCGTCGCCGCTCATCGCGCCTCTCCGTCTTTCTAGGGTTGGACGGAGATTCTAACACCCATTCGCGGGCGGGGCGATCTCACGCACGGCCTCTCCGCGCGTCCCCGGCTCGATCGCGGCGCGTCACCCGGGAGGGAGGAGCCGGGACTTGATGGCCACCGCGCCGATGGCCCAGGTGACCGCGTCCATCACGGGCGCGCGCATCCCCTCGCCAGCGTCCAGGAGCCCGCCCAGGTCGCGCGAGAAGGTCAGGTGGTCGGCGAGGGAGAAGAGGCGGCGCTGGTACTCGGGGGGATACGGGAACTCCGTGGCCTCCACCAGGTCCAGCAGCAGGTTGAGGGTGCCGATGCTCCACCCGTCGTCCTCCGCCTCGTGGATCAGCATCCAGAACATCGTGGCGAAGTCGTACGATTCCGCGACCTCCGAGGGCGGCGGCGCGTGCCGGCGGATCCCCTCGTCGCCCAGCGCCAGCGCCCGCGCGGCGTCGCGCGGGTCGGCGAACCACACGATGTACCCCTCCTCGTCCGTCAGCGGGCGATCCTTCCCCTGGCGGGCGTCCTCGTTCATCAGCACGAGCGTGTAGAGCGGCCGGCCGATCTCGCCCGGGTGCAGCGCGACCTCCAGCAGGTACAGCGCCTCGAAGCTCTCCTCCGCCGTCTCCCGCGCGTCGCTCATGATCGCTCCCGTCGTGTTGATCGGTCCCAGCCGCGGGATCAATGCTATCCGCCGTCCGCGTCCGGCGGAAGCACGAAGGGGCGGCACCCCTCGCGGGATGCCGCCCCTCCATTCGATCCACGGTCGATCTATCGTCGGATCGGGAGCCGGCTCAGCGCGGCGCCAGCTCCACGTCCAGCCCCGCCTCCAGGATGTTGTCGATCCGGTTGCGCGACTCGGTGAGGTGCGCGCGGGTGGTGGCGTCCATGCTGCCGCCGGCCAGCGCGCCGCCCAGGCGGGTGCGAAGCTCCACCAGCTGGGCGCGGCCCACCGAGCGGGCGTCGCCCGGCATGCGGTCCGTGCGGCGGGCGACGATGTCCGTCATCCGCTCCAGGTAGGCGCGCTGCAGCTCGCGCCGCATGGGCGTGATGGTGCGCCCGCCCGCATACGCCTCGCTCCAGACGGCGCGGGTCAGCTCGCCCATCAGCTCGGGGATCGGCAGGGTGCCGGTGGGCCCGAACTTCATCTCCGCGTCGCGGATCTTGGAGAAGGTCCACGGCGACGTGATCTGGTTGAGCAGCTGGCGCTGCGCCCCGATGACCAGCTCGGTGAGCGGGTAGTCGATGCGCCCGTTGTAGGTCTGCTCCTGGCCCCAGTGGCTCCAGCGCTGCGAGCCGAACTGCGCCAGCACGTCCTGCGGGATGTCGAACGCCTTCTCGCTGAAGCCGTACTCCGTGACGAACCGGAGCGCCTCGCGCTGCTTCTCGCGCGGCACCGCCACGAACGGCGCCCGCCCGCTGGGATCGCCCACGCGGTCGCGGTTCACGTACTGCCCGCCGATGTACTTGACGCCGATCCCCAGCGCCCGGCCGTACTGCCCCAGCAGCCCGTTGAAGGCGTCGGTCAGCTCGCCGTAGCGGGCGTTGTCGGCCAGCACGTACTGCGGAAGGCGCGGCCACATCCCGCTGATCAGCGCGGCGCGGCCCTGCGCCCAGCCGAGCGGGTCCTGGCCCAGGTCGTACGGGTTCACCGTGGGGTCCAGCGCGCCGGGGCCGCTGGCGTCCTCGTCGGTGCCGTAGGCGTGGCCGGGCTGCGCCGCCTGGCGGGCCAGCTGCGCCGCCTTGCCGGCGTCGGCGCCGTAGCCGTACGAGATGGCCCAGCGGTCGTACGAGCCCACGCCGGGGTTGTAGGCGTAGCCGAAGGGCTTGCCGCGCTCCGGCAGGTTCACCGACGGGTACTCCATCACCGAGCTGAACACCCCGTTCTGCTCGGCCCAGGGGCGGTCGTTCAGCTTGTCGAGGGGGGTGTCCATCGACGAGCGGAAGTTGTGGCGCAGCCCCAGGGTGTGCCCCACCTCGTGCATCATCACCCACTTGAGCGCCTGGCCCACGTAGTCCAGCGGCACCGGGTCGCGCGGCCCGATGACCCCCGACTCCACCAGGAGCGAGCGCATCAGCGTGCCGTGCGCCGAGAGCTCGGCGGAGAGCGCGGCGCGCTCGTCGCCCCCCTCGTTCAGCCCCAGCACCTCGGCGATGGCCGCGGCGGGGGTGACGATGTTCCGCCACTCGCGGCGGTACCCCTGCACCATGCTGGCCTCGATCAGGATGTCCGCGTCCAGGATCTCACCCGTGCGCGGGTCCACGATGGAGGGCCCGATGGCGCCGTAGCCCGGCTGGTCGGAGACGTTCCAGCGGATGGTGTGGTAGCGGAAGTCCTCGGCGTCGGCGCCCTCGGGGAGCATCTCGGCGCGGATGGCGTTCTTCCACCCCGCGGCCTCGAAGGCCGGGTTCCACGCCTCGACGGCGGCCTTCAGGTACGGCCGGTACTCCAGGGGGATGTTGGGGTCCAGGTAGTAGACGATGGGCTCCTTGGGCTCCCACAGCCCGCCCTCCACCTGGCGGCCCGGCTCCAGGCGCCAGCGGTTGACGTAGCGGCGGAAGAAGCCGTCCTCGTACGACGAGAAGTCCTTGCGCGCGGTCATGAAGAAGCCCACGCGGTCGTCGCCCTCGCGGGTCGCCATCGGCGTCTCGGGGAGGGGCGCCAGCGTGTACGCCACCGTCACGGGGATGAAGCGCCCGTCCGGCACGGAGTTGATCCCGGCCGCCTGCGAGGGGCGGAAGGTGAGCTTCGCGCGGATGTTGACGTTGCCGGGGAAGGCCTTGACGCTCTCCAGGTAGCTGCGGCCCTTCTCCAGCGGCACCGGCGGCGGGTTGGGCCCCGGCGTGGCGGCGGCGGCGAAGCGGACGCGCTCGCCCACGCCGGAGAGGTCGGAGACCATCCAGTCGTAGATGTTGACCAGGAGGGTGCCGTCCTCGCGGATGGACTCGATCTTGGCCGACTCCAGCACCGAGGGGCTGAAGGTGAGGCTGACGGCCTCGGCGCTGGGCGAGCCGTCGGGCGCGGTGAAGCGCACGGGCTTGCGCACCAGCATCACGCGGTCGCCGCGGCGCTCCAGCGCCACCACGCTCCCCTCGAAGATGTTGAGCATGGTGCCGCCGAAGAGGCCGGCGGCGCCCACGCCCTGGGCGATCTGGTAGCTGATCAGGAAGTCCTTCCCCAGCCGGTCGGCGGGGACGGCCAGGTACAGGGCGTCGCCCTTCTCGTAGGTGTCGAGCCACCCTTCGCGGCGCGTGGCGTCGCGGGTGACCTCGGCGAAGGGCTTGAAGGGGCCCTGCTGGGGGCGGGCGCCGGCGGCCGCGGGTGCGGCGGAGGAGGCGGCGGCGGGACCGCCCGCGGGGGCGGGCTGCTGCCGCGCGGCGGCCGGATTGGCCGCGGCGGACGCGCATCCCGCCACGCTCGCGGCGAGCGCGAGGGTGAACAGTTGCTTCACGTGAGCCTTCTCTTGCGGGGGCTGGTGGGTGAACGGGGGCACGGGGGAGACACGACGGACCGTTGGATGCCGGACACCCGGAAAAGGTTGGCCGGCTTCCGGATGGCTCGTCCGATTCGATGCGGTGGACGATGTATCGTCCACGCCCGCGCGTCAACGTCCTGGGGTGCGGCGCGCCCTACGCCGGGGTGAGCGGCCCGGTTTCAGGGCCGAGCGGGCGTGCGCCTCATCCCGGATGCCGCATCGGCTCGTGCGGTCGATCTCGCCCATGATTGGAGTCTCGTGCTCACCCGGACTGTGTCAACTGCGTCATCGGATGGACGTGGAGCAGGGTACGCCCCCGCGCCGACCTCCTGATGACGCGGTTTGCGATGCGTGAAAGGTACGAAGCAGCGGGCGGAGGAAAGGGGCGGGGAGGTGTCTCTTCCGAAGAAAATCTCGATACTCATCTGCGGCGAGGGTCCACGGCGGAACGCGGGCTCTCCTCTCCGGATGCTTCCCCGAACCGCCTCCGCGCGTTCCGGCAAGGGAGTCGGATCGCACGAAGTCGGCGGAGTCGAACGAGAATGGGCCTCGCGCGACGGCGGGAGAGTAACAGAGGAGATCCATCCTCCCACCGTCCTCCGCGTGAGGCCATCTCTTCTCGACGTCGATCCATGCGGCTGCGGGGGAGAAACCCCATGGATCGACCGGGCCTGCGCGCGTCAGTTCGCGCCGGCGGGGACCGGGGTCAATCCCAGTTCCTTCGGATCGCCCGCCTCGGGCGTCAGCTGAAGCACGCGGGGTTCTCCCACCGGCTTCCCTTCGTGGTCGACCGCCTGCACGGCCACCTCCGCCGGGGCGGGTTCCGCCGCGACCTGCACGCGGGCCGCGGGGCGCCGGAGAGCGTCCGCCGACTCGGCGTCGGCCGGCTGGGACCGGGTGCAGGCGGCCGTGGCGCCGGCGATCGCGAGGGCGAGCGTCAAGCCCTGGAGTCTCATGGCGGTCATTCCTTGCAAAAAGTCGATTGAAGATGAAGACGGGTTGCCGGGTGCGAACGTCGTCCTCGTGAAGCCGTTCTCACGGAACGCGGAGGCCGGGTGCGGACCTGCGCTCCGGCATGTCAGCCCGGGGTCGCCGGCCTCAGCGGAGTGATCGAGCAGCACGCCTGAGTAGCGCCGCAGGAGCCTCCGCACCAGAGGCCGCCCTGGGGATCGCGCCACAGGCCGTTGATGGTGGCCTGCGCGGAGACGTGCGAGCTCGCCCAGATCAGGGCGGCGGCCGTGGCGGCCAGCGCGAGCGCGAGAGTGCCGCGGGGCGAGACGGAGCGGGTGCGAATCATGGCTGGCCTCGTGAGATGGGTGAAGGGGATGAACGGGGAGCTTCCAGATTCCGGCCGGCACGAAGGGAATCGACCAGGAGCCCGAAGGCACGGACGCGCGCCGGGTCCAGCAGGGAGAGGCGGTTCGCGGACATTCGCCCGCGGATCCTGCCTTCCCGGACGACGAAGAGCATCGGCTCGGCGGGAGATCCGAAGGTGCTCCGGAACTCCCGCCGCGAGAGCATGTGGACGGGAACGCCGGAAAGCCGTTGCGCGCGAAGGAACGCGCGCACGAGCTCCGGCTCGGAGCCCACGGTCACCACTGAGATCGCGACCGCGGGCCCGAACCGGGCGCGCCAGGCCCGGAGCTGGTACGCCGCCGTCTCGCAGGTCACCAGCTGCTCCGGCGTGACCATCCACCCCACCACCACCTCCTCCGGCGCCGAGGCCCAGGCCGCGGGGGCGGTGGCCCCGACGGCCAGGCGCGGGGCCGCCTCCGCCCGGCCCTCGCGGCACCCAGCGGCGCAGGCGACCACGCCCGCGTAGAGGAGCAGTCGGCCGATCATCGTACGACGGAGGCGGCGGTCAGGAACGCCGGCGTCTCCGCGTCCGGCGTGACGAAGTAGAGCGAATCGTCGGCACGCGAAACGGCAAGGAGCTGCGGAGAGTCCACGACCTCGAACCGGCGCTCGCCCGCGCGGGTCACGTGGAGCAGGCGCCACTTCGGCGTCATGCCGTCCGTGTCGAAGTACTGGATCATGAAGCTGCCGTCGGTCAGCCAGTGGACCTGCGAGATGGCGGAAAAGCCGCTGGCCCATCTCCGGTACTCGTCGATGCTCGCCATCTTCGGCATCGGCTCGGTGGGGCGCCTGAACTTCGCGAACGGCAGCGGCACCCGTTCGAGGAGCCGGCCGCGGAGGTCGAACAGGAACACCGTGTCCGTCAGGGCGAAGACGGCGGCTAGCGTGTCGCCCCGCGCCGCGACGTCGGCCGTGCCGGCGAAGGCGTAGGCGCTTTCCAGCCCTCTCGGCGCGGCGGGGGTGTGGAAGAAGCTGGAGACGACGGAGTCGGAGGCCACGCTCCACACGTGCAGGAGCGGCGTATCCATCCCGCCTCCCTCGCGCGCCGCGAACACGACGAGGGAATCGCCGACGACCGTCCCGTCGTACAGCGGCCCGAGCTCCGTCTGGCGCAGGCGCACCAGCCCGCTCCCGGCGGGATCGATGATAGAGATCCGACCGCTGATCTCCGCCGCCAAGATGGAGTCCCCCCGGGTCCTCAGGGCCGTGGAGAGCCTGAGGAACTCCCCGGGCCCCCGCCCCTTTCGCCCGAACGCCCAGAGAAGGTTCCCGCCGGGGCCGTAGCGCCGGACCTGCGCCTCGCTCGCGTCCGCCACCAGGAAGCCGCCCAGGCGATCCACCTCGACGCGGGGATTGACGCTGAGCACGGAGGGCGACTCCGCCAGCTGGATGTCGCGCTCCCGGCGGATGTGCTGGTCGAAGCTCCCCGCCGTGGCGGGCGCGGATCCGGGCGCCGCCCGGCGCGGCCTGGCCCAGACGAACGCCGCGGCCGCGATGCAGACGAGCAGGAGGCTTCCCCAGAGCAGACGGGCGGACGGGAAGGCCTTCCGCGGGCCGGGATCACTGCTGGTCATGCGCTGCTTTCCGGGAAGACACGGCCACGGCACCCGGTCCGGAGAATAGATGTCCCCAAGAGGGCGTCGGTGCCCCCGTGGTCACTGCCGCCGACGAACTACGTTCATCACCCGGCGCCAGCGGAGCGCCCGACGGGAACCTGCTGCAGCAGCGGCCCTGAAAAGCGTCGGATAAGATGCAAGCGGGGTGCACGCAAATCGCACGCCGCTTACCGCTCGTTTGAACCACTTACCCGCTCAAGCCCGGATGCCGCAGAACGTTGGGATGCGTTCACCCGCACACTTTCGGCCTTCGGGGACACCCGCGCGAGGTGCTGCCGCGCCCCGGTGAGACATCCTTTCCGCACCACGGCTGGTACAATCGTATGCAAAGTACGCGGCTCGAAAGGTTCGTTCTTGTGGTCTCCCGCCGTCCCGGCCCGTATATCCGTCCACCCACGGGCCCTTACCGCTCCGCGCTCAGCTTGTCCAGCCAGTCCGGGAGCCGGTTGTGCCCGTGCATCTCGGCAAGGTAGGCCAGCAGCCCGCGCCTCACCCTGGGCCGGTCCCGCTCGGGCATGCCCGCCAGCAGGATGTGGATTGCCGCCCTGGCCGTGTCGGGGTCGACCGATTCCGCGTTTGCTCCGTTCCGCACGTACCAGCGCTGCAGCTTCCCCGCAGTCTTCATCCACGACGATCCGCCCGAGTCCAGGACCCTCTGCAGCCCGCTGGGGCTCATCCCGACTTCCCGCGCCGTGTGCCGCAACGACGTCGCGGCGACCCTCTCCCGCACCGCCGCCAGGATTACGCTCACGGGCGCGCCAGAGCCGGGGCCACGCATCAGCGCGCCCCGACTCGCGCCATCCCCGTGGCGCGTCCACAAAGTCCAACAATTTGGGTGTACACTGGAGACTCTATAGCCACGTCCAGTTTACCACAAGGGCGCGTCGTCTCCGTCGGGTCGAAAGTGCCGGGCAGGGGATGGCGGAGCCGCACGGGATGCACGGCCCTTCCGGCGTGGGGCGGGTACTCTGTTCAAGATGGGGGAGGAAGAGCAGCCCGCGGGCGGTTGCGCGCGAGGAGGCCCACCAGGGCAGTGGACGGGAGGCGAGAGCGCGGACAGGACTGATGCGCGCCGCGCCGCTTCGATCCGCCTTCCCGATCCACGCGAGCCCGCGTCCGCTTCGGCTCGAGGCGGCGATCGTGCTCCTGACCGCGCGGACTCGTGCGGGGCTTCCTGGGCGGCGGGACGCGTGGGGGACGGCGGCGGCACGGAGGGAGAGTCATCGCGGGACGATGATCTCGATGCGGAAGCTGTCGGCGGGATCGCGTCCCTGGACGGCGTGGGAACGCGGGCGGGAGGATCCGCCACCACACCGCCGCCCAGTGAGTACGGGGCGGGGTCAGCGCGTCGCCGGCCCTATCGGGGCGCGGCCGCCTGGGCGGGGCACGCCCGGATCTCGCCCGGCCGGGGTGCCGGGCCGGGGGCGGCGGCGAAGACGGCCAGGTAGCCGCTCCCCTCCGGCAGCGGGTGGAAGGCGGCCTGCCGGTATCCCGCCGCCTCCATCTCGCAGCGCAGGAGAGCCGGCGGCGTGCCGTGCCGGTTGGTGGCACGGTCCAGGTCGACGACGGCCACGCGGCCGCCGGGGCGGAGCGCCGGGCGCAGGTTGTGGAGAAAGGCGTACGGCTGCTCGACTTCATGATACATGTGGACGAGCATGACGAGATCGGCCGACTCCGCCGGGAGCCGCGGGTCGTGCGGCTCACCGAGCGCGATCGCGACGTTCGGCAGGCGCGCGGCGCGGACGCGCTCCCGCAGCTTCTCCAGGTACTCGGGCATGATGTCCTGCGCGATCACGCGCCCCTCCGCGCCCACGCGCGGCGAGAGGCGGACCGTGTAGTAGCCGCTCCCCGCGCCCACGTCGGCCACGTGCATCCCGGGGCGCACGCCCAGCAGCTTCATCACCGTGTCCGCCTCGCCGGCGCGGTCGCGGGTGTCCTCGCTGGACCACGTGTCGGTGACGATGTCCGCCACCGGCCTCGACGGCGCCGGGAACGCGCTCGCCGGCTGTCCCGCCGCCCCCAGCGGCCGGATCGCCTCCGCGACGGCTGTCCCGCCCGCCCGCGGACGGCTGCACGCGGCGAGGCTCACGAGGAGCGCAGCCGCTACGCATCGCATCGCATGCTTGCGTCTGGAGTTTTGCCTCGACCTCGTGGCGATCATACGCTTCCGTTGCACTTCGTTCACCTGGGTGATCCCCCAACCCCGTTCCGCCGTCGAACCCTGCGAGAGCCTCATGCCGGCGACCGACGCCCAAAGAAATGGCCGCCGCTTCGCGGAGCCTCAGACATCTGCCAAGAGGAGACGGACGGCGAATCATCTCCAGCCGCGCTGTCCATGCGTTACGCGTGTCAGCGGATCATCGGATTGGGCCGGATGTCGTTCCCTTGCTCCTTGCCGATCTTCCCGTGACGCACTCGAACGGGTATTGGCGCTGGTCTCGATCATGGGCGATCCGGCCGGAAGAGCGTGGGCGCAAGGAAGTAATGGAAAAGCGCTGCCTCGCCTGGGGGCGATAGTGCGGGCTGATCTGGCGCCCGGATCGGCTCCGTGGTGGCCCGGCTCCGAAGTGTTGACGCGCGGGGACGAATCGACGGCGACGTCGGATGGACTGCTTGTGCACAGATCCTGTGCAATGAGGGGCAACCGCTCGGAGTGGACGCGCGTTGCGGGGATGGTGTCCGGGAGCTGAGGCTGCATGGGGCGGCGTCACCCGGCAGGCCGGCAGCCATTTCCGCGAGCCCGGCCGCCGACTGGCCGGCGTACGTTTCGGAGCAATACGCGCCAGGTGATTCTAGTGATAGATGATAATCAATGAGGGTTGATGCGGTTTTTGAGAATTTTGACTTGGTTGCCGGTTCAGGCATGATGCATCGAAGATGGAGATTAAAGCCACTTGGAATTCCCCGTCGCGATCCTTAAAACGTAAGTGCGCATTCGATTCACGGACCGCATAACTGCTTGTAAATATGTGAGTTGCTGTGCGTCTTCCGCCCATGGATGCACTGATCGTGTGCGGCGATGGAGATGGGGGTGCTCTCTCGCATTTTGTCTAAGCACGGCCGGGTCAATGGTTTGTCTAAACAGGCGTATTCTGGCAGTGTGCTTGCCTTGGGGACGTGCGGACCTCTCGCGTGCCGTGCGGCCTAACTGCTTTCATCGCATCCATTCCACCACGACGCCCGGAGGCGGTGGAGGACGGCGGCGGGCACGGGTGGAGCGGCCCCCCTTCTCACCCATCCAGGAGACGCAGATGACAAGACGGATCGGTCCGGCGCCCCCGTGGCGCCGGCTCGGGCTGGCGGCGCTGCTGACCGCCGCGGCGGCGGGCCCCGTGGGGGCCCAGTGCACCACGGCCAACACCATCACGGCCAACGTGGCGGCCATCGACCAGTTCATCTGGTACAACCGCCTGGGCGCGCACACCTCCGACGGGATGATGTTCGCGCTGACGCACGACGTGGTCTCCAGCGCCGGCGGCACCCCCACGGCGGGGAACGCCCACCTGCGGCCGGGGAAGCGCCCGCGCCCCCTCACCCTGCGCGTCAACGCCAGGGGGTGCCTGAAGATCAACTTCCAGAACCTGCTCTCCCCCGCGCCCAACGGGAGCCAGCCGGGGACCCGCGCCGCCTCGATCCACGTGACGGGGATGCAGCTGGTCGGCTCCATCAACGACGACGGCTCCAACGTCCAGAACAACGCCACCAGCAGCCTGGTGGAGCCGGGCGGCTCGCGCACCTACACCCTGTACGCCGAAAAGGAGGGGGCCTACCTTCTCTACAGCACCGCCCAGACCACGGGCGGCGAGGGTGACGGCGGGCAGATCACGCGCGGCCTCTTCGGCGCGGTCAACGTGGAGCCGGCCGGCGCCGAGTACTACCGCAGCCAGGTGACCGCCGAGGACCTGCGGCTGGCCACCAACACCAGCGCCGGCAGCCCGGTGACCGTGGCGGGGTACCCGGACCTCAACTACAACGCCGTCTACCCCGCGGGGCACGCCCTGGCCGGGCGGCCCATCCTGAAGATGGTGGTGGGCGGGGTGCTGATGCACGCCGACCTCTCGGCCATCATCACCGGCCCCAGCCGCGGCAACTTCGCGGCGTCGTCGTTCGCCGACGCCACGGTGGAATCGCTCCCGGACCGCGTGCGCCCCTTCCGCGAGAACACCGTCATCTTCCACGACGAGGCGGGGCTCACCCAGGCGTTCGAGAAGGTGTTCACCGACGAGAAGCTCGAGTACACGCTGGAGGGCTCGCGCGACGCGTTCGCCATCAACTACGGCACCGGCGGGATCGGCGCCGAGATCCTGGCCAACCGCTTCGGGCTGGGGCCGATGTGGAAGTGCAACGACTGCAAGTTCGAGGAGTTCTTCCTCTCCAGCTGGGCGGTCGGCGACCCCGCCATGGTGGTGGACGTCCCGGCGGGGCTCAACTTCGACCCGGCGGCGCCTCCCGCCCCGGGGCCCATGGCCACCAGGGCGTTCTTCCCGGACGACCCGTCCAACGTCTTCCACAGCTACCTGAACGACCACGTGAAGATCCGCAACCTTCACGCGGGGCCCAAGGAGCACCACATCTTCCACCTGCACGCCCACCAGTGGCTGCACACCCCCAACGACGCCGAGAGCAACTACCTGGACAGCCAGGCGATCGGGCCGGGGGGCGGGTTCACCTACGAGATCACCTACGGGGGATCGGGGAACCGCAACGAGACGGTGGGCGACGCCATCTACCACTGCCACTTCTATCCCCACTTCGCGCAGGGGATGTGGGCGCTCTGGCGGGTGCACGACGTCTTCGAGAGCGGCACGGTGCTGGACGGCCAGGGGCGCCCGGCGCCGGGATCGCGCGCCTACCGCGACGCCGAGATCGCGGCGGGGACCCCCATTCCCGCGCTGGTGCCCATGCCGGGGTACGCGCTGGCGCCGCTCCCCACGGTCGCCATGCCGGGGTTCCCCTTCTACATCCCGGGTGAGCCGGGGCACCGCCCGCCCAGCCCGCCGCTGGACGTGGCGTTCGACGGCGGGCTGGACCGCCACGTGGTCACCGGCGGCGTCTCCGCCTTCCCGGCGCTCAACACGACCGACTTCCACAAGGAGGACGTGACGCTGACGGTCAACTGGCTCCCGGACGCGGGGACGGCGCTGGAGCAGAACGCCATGGCGTTCCACGCCCAGGCGACCCACGCCACCCGCATCGCCGGGAGCCTGGGGACCGCCGGGAGCTTCACCACCAACGGCCGGCCGGCCGCCCCGGGCGCTCCCTTCGCCGACCCGTGCCCGGCGGGCGTGGCGGCGTCGCCGCGCACCTACCGGGGCGCGGCGTTCCAGACCAGCGTGAAGTACAACAAGGCCGGGTGGAGCTTCCCCCAGCACCGCATGTTCGCCCTGTGGGCCGACGTCCTCCCGGTGCGCAACGGCACCCAGGCGCCCGAGCCGCTCTTCATGCGGGCGCACAGCGACACCTGCATCGACTACCACCTGGTCAACCTGATCCCCGAGACGTGGAAGCAGGACGACTACCAGGTGACCACGCCCACCGACATCATCGGCCAGCACATCCACCTGGTGAAGTTCGACGTCACCAGCTCGGACGGCGCGGCCAACGGGTGGAACTACGAGGACGGCTCGCTGTCGCCCGGCGACGTGCAGGGCCGCATCCGCGCCATCCGCAAGCAGAACCACTGCACCGGCGTCGACTCGGGCGACCCCAACGACGGGGGGCCGCTCTGCCCCGTGGCGAAGGCGCACCCGTACTTCGGCGACGGGGTGGACGAGGACGGCGACGGGGTGCCCGACTGGCGCGGCGCCCAGGAGACGGTGCAGCGCTGGTGGGTGGACCCCATCCTGCGCGGCAGCGGGGCGCAGAGCCGGCTGGGAACCGTGTTCACGCACGACCACTTCGGCCCCTCCACGCACCAGCAGGCCGGGCTGTACGCGGGGCTGGTGGTGGAAGACGCCGGGACCACCTGGCGCGACCCGGAGACAGGGGCCACGTACGGCGGGCGCTTCGACGGCGGGCCCACCAGCTGGCGCGCCGACATCCTGTACGGCACGAGCTCGCCGAGGAACTTCCGCGAGTTCAACCTGCAGATCGCCGACTTCGCGCCGGCGTACGGCAAGGAGGGCTTCGTGACCGGCGTGGGCCCCACGGGGGGCGTGCCGGCCATCAACCCGCCGGGGAAGGTGGAGGTGGGCCTTCCCAACCTGATCCGCCCGCCGCAGCACCCCGGCGTCTGCCCCAACGGCATCGACACGCCGCCCTGCCCCGAGATCATCTCGCTGGACGATCCCGGGACCATGCTGATCAACTACCGCAACGAGCCCATCGCCACGCGGGTGCGCACCTCCGGGAACGCGCAGGCGGCGGGGGGCGCGGGCGACCTGGCCCACGCCTACTCGTCGCAGCGGGTGCGCAGCGTGGCCGCCTTCAACAACTTCGGGCCGTACGGGCAGCGCGCCGGCGAGCTGCCGAAGGACCCGTTCACCCCGCTGCTGCGGGCGTACGAGGACGACCAGATCCTGGTGCGGCTCCTGGTGGGGGCGCACGAGGAGGGGCACAACTTCGCCATCTCCGGCACCCGCTGGCGGTTCGAGCCGCGGGTGGGCAACTCGGGGTGGCGCAACAGCCAGATGGCCGGGATCAGCGAGTACTACGAGTTCGGGCTGGACCCGCTGCTGACCAACGCGGCCGACACCATCGCCGACTACCTGTACCAGGGCGGCGCCGCGGTGGACGACC